>Tim_p2__coassemble_9442_pt1 | contig 2153 bp, 3 predicted proteins | sample Tim_p2__metabat2_low_PE_020 | metagenome-assembled genome bin Tim_p2 | reverse complement strand
TTGCCCTCAATGCAAATATTGACGAAAACGCGCTTCCTGCCTCTAATGATCTTAGTCACCAACGCTACAATTTTTAAAAGACTGCCCTAGCTTAATTAAAGCTAAGGCACTGATCTTGGAGCTAGCTAGGACTTTGTAGCTTTGGTTTAGGCTATTGTGCTCTAAGGCCATAAAGAGCTTTAGGTGCTCTTGCTCTTGCTCTAAAAGAGGAGTAAGTACTAGATGAGCTTCTAGGTCATCTTGCATTACTTGCAAGATTTCCTCTGTACTCCACTGAGCAATGAAATTGGCATTGCCATAGAAGGCAGGCTCATGATGAGAGGTGCGCGCTGCGCTTGGAGCAGCCATTTCACTCTTAGAGCATGGAGTGCTTTGGAAATTAGGAGAGCACTGAGTGCTTTGAGAATTAAGGGAGCACTCAGGGCTCGTTTTTAGACAGGTATGAAGCTGGGCCTTTGGGTTCATTACGCGGCGTATCCTCAATCTTTGGTTTTGGGTCGCTAGTATAATAGAGGCTTTGGATTTTTTAAGTTGTAGCTTTCTATGTTTTCACTAAGCCAAGCCTGCTAGCATGAGGCTAACTGGACATTTATTTTCAAGAGATACTGTTATGCTTGCTTCTTTAATGCACCAAAAGCTCTTTGTGCAAATTATGCGCTTTGCCGTGGTTGGCGGTATTGCCTTTGTGATTGACTTTGGTCTCTTACTCTTCTTAACTGAGTATGTAGGCTTAAATTATCTGCTCTCAGCTACCATTTCCTTTATTGTCTCTGTCATCGTCAATTATCTATTGAGTATTGCTTGGGTCTTTACTGCTGCCAAAGGGCAGCCAAAGAGCAAAACCAAAAGCGCTATTCAAATTATCTTATTCTTTATCCTCTCTACCTGCGGCTTGTTTATCAATAATGGCATTATGTGGTTTAGCGTGGAGATCTTGTCCATTAGCTATATCATTGGCAAGTTAGTCGCTACTTTTGTGGTCATGGTCTTTAATTTCATCACCCGTAAGATCTTATTAGAAGGCAAGAGAGCACCAGTGCCAAGTGCTTAAGTGCAGCGACGCTGGTCAAAGCTCACAAATCTTGGTACTTAGAGTGCTCTTTGTGCGAATTTGCTAGCAATTCAAGATTTTTTATTAAGCACTTGTTAATAATCTGAGCTATCCTAAAAGGTGACTTTTTGTAAACAGCATGTGCGACTAGCGCTCTGCCTTAGAGAGCTGGTCGAGGCTTAATTAGGGTTTTGTGGATCTTTGAACCAAGCAAATCAAGGGGAGCATGAGTAAATGCGCTGGTTGTATTTGGCTATTTTCCTACTGGTCAATATCGTTTTCTTTATCATTTTGTATTTAATGGGAGTAGGCTTAGCTGCCCATATTATTTTACAAGTCATTGTGTTTGTAGCTTGTGGCATTGTTGCTACCTTGATTCATAAGTACAAAACCACGCGCTTTGCTATTCCTAGCCCTCAAGAGTTAGTAGGCTTTAGAAAGCAGTACAACAATACTGATTTTTTTGATTTGACCAATGAGAAAGGGGGCTTAGACTTTAGCTCTGCTTTTACCTCTAACGAAGTTCATCCTATCCAATGCTTTGACCACATCAGCGCTATCTTGATGTACTCCAATCGTTCTGCTAGTTTTAATCCTAATCAGATTTGTATGATTAGCGCTAGCTGGGCTACCACCATGTTAAAGGGCTGCCAAGTCAATAATTACCCTCATATCCACGATCGCTATAAGCACGATATGAGCCGCAATTTATGCGTCGGTGCCAGTTACAATGGCATTTATCGCGCCTTGCAGCATGATTACAAACCTACCGATGATGTCCAATGGATTATTGATAATCCTGGTGTGGAGCGCTACATTTTAAGCACCTTAGATTACTTTAGACACAATCCAGCTTTATTCTTGCGCTCTACTGAGCATACCCTCACTACCTTAGATAAGCTCCACAAATACCTAAAGCAAAAGATTAGCTAAGCTCTCGTAGTTCGATATTAAATCTCGAGCGCAAGGCGCTCTTCTCTTTAACTAAAGCGGGCCTCCTACCCGCTTTAATTATTTTAGGCCCCCATTGGGGTCTGGCCCCTTGGGACAGGGCCGACGCATCTTAATTTTACTTAGCAGTATTGTAGAATAGTTTTGTCAG
>Tim_p2__coassemble_5396_pt1 | contig 3482 bp, 2 predicted proteins | sample Tim_p2__metabat2_low_PE_020 | metagenome-assembled genome bin Tim_p2 | reverse complement strand
TTAGGCTTTCTTGAATCAAGGCAGACTTTGTATAAGCAGCAAGGTCTGCCTTTTTCGTTTTGGAGTTTCCTAGTTTTAGCTTACCTGGCACCACCTAAAAACAGCATCATTCAAGATGCTATCTCATCCCAAGCCATCTCTTACTTCCAGAACCTTGACTAACCACTTATTAGGCTATGTGCTCACTATCCTATTGCTAACCATTTAGAAGGTCATTAAAGCAGGTCTATCCATTATCCTTACTTGCTTATGTAGGCTTAGAGCGGCTCTAGCCTATCAGCCAAGGTAAGCTACTGACTTAGAGTCATCAAAGTACTGTTATCTTTGCCCTTCAAAGGAATAGCGCTAAAGTAGCCATACATAAGGCCATGGGCTCGGACAAAAATATATAAGAAACGATTAAGCTAAGGCTTAGGCGTTAAAAGGTAAGAATAATGAGAGATTAAGGAGGGTTTAAGGCCAAGAAGCTGGCACTCTAAGGAGTATTACCAGTGCGCTCCCTAGACCTTGGCTTACTGCTCCATTATTACCTGCGCCATGGCATGCTTAAGACTTGGAGCACTGTTATCAACCAAGAACGCTCTGATAGCCTTGATAACGGTAAGCTTACTAGTACAAGACAAATCGGCATCTAATCAACAGGGAGCCAAGGTGCTCTAATGCGTATTAGAGATATTAGCGTACTATCGAGTCAAGCCATTGTCTGATTAACATGCCCTTGGCAAGCTTAAATGTAGCTAACCAAAGAGCAGGCGCTTTAAAGATGCGGCTAATGGAGTAACAGATAAAACAATCTAAGCTTATAGCGTAGCTTTTGAGTGCATTGAGGGCCGTTAATGGTTCTCTTTAGAGCTTGCTTAAATCTTAATAGGCGTCTGGGAGGTGCTAGCTTAGTTCACTAATTACGTGATTAACCTGCATGTGGTAATGCCAAGGCCGTCCCTTTTTGACGACTCTTACCTGTTCTTATGATGACAAGAGACTGCTTTAGATAGAAGCCTTGCATTGGGGGCAAGTTTAGCTCAAGGCACAAGGCCCAACCTGCTTAGTCTGCAAGGCAGGTCAGGGCTTGTGGCATTTAAGCTTTGCGTACTTGGACTTTTAGAGCATAGCCCTCATATAGGAGATAAGTTTCCTGCTATGTGGGCTTATGGTTTTTAGCCTAACATGGAGAGGGCTAATTGTGGGCGGCTATTGGCTTGCATGAGCATGGAGGTAGCTGCCTGTTGGATAATGCTCTGCTGGCTTAAATTGGCAGACTCCTCAGCGAAGTCGGCATCACGGATACGGGAACGCGCATCCGCCTGATTGGCAGCAACGTTAGCCTGGTTACGGATAGAAGATTCAAGCCTGTTCTGCACGGCGCCCAAGTTTGAGCGCTGGCTATCGACATCTTGAATCATGGCATCCATCATGGTAATGACTAAAGCAGCACCTGAACGAGTGTCAAGCTTGAGCTTACCAGCCTCAAATGCATCCTTATAGGCATCTTGTTTACCAGCGGCCTTTTCAGCACGGCTAAAGATACGGTCAAAGGCGTAGTTTTCTACTTGGAAGGAAATCTCATCACCATTGTTGGCACCAACCTGTAAGGTCACAGTACCAGCAGCACTTACAGTGACATTGGCTTTGTTAGCCTTGGATTGGAAGATAGAGTCTGCGCCTTGGAAGCCATTGAGCACAGTCTTGCCACCAAACTTGGTTTGCTTGGCAATACGTGTAATTTCCTCTTTTAAAGCAGTTGCTTCTTTATTGATAGAGGCACGGTCATCGGAGGTGTTAGTGCCGTTGGCAGCTTGCACGGCTAAAGTACGAATCTTCTGGAGCATGCCAGACATTTCGTCCATACCAGATTCAATGGTCTGAGCTAAAGCAATACCATCGTTGGTATTACGATTTCCTTGGTTAAGGCCATTTATTTGAGTGCTCAAGCGATCAGCAATTTGTAAGCCAGCAGCATCATCTTTGGCAGAGTTAATACGTAGTCCTGACGATAGGCGTTGGTAGGTCACCGAAAGACTATTTTGTACGTTATTTAAGCTTCTGCGTCCATGCAGTGAGCTGATATTGGTATTGACATAGATGGCCATAGCAATCCCCATTAAATAAGCATATGTGAACAATAGCAAAACGGCATGATTATGGCAGTTATAAAGACACCATGCCGCCAAGAGTATCGAACTCACATATATTAACGACAATCTGTGAACCAATATTTAATGCTTTTTTAAACCTTAACTGACACAAGCACCAGAAATAGATATAGACTTGAAGGTCTCTTACAGGCAGCCCTATCACTATATTTACACTATTTGAGCCTACTTTGCTAAGCTTTACTTAGTCAGCCAAGAAAATCACCTCTCCAAGGCAAAAACACAGGCAAATAGATACCAAGCAAGGAAAAATCTTCAGCACCTTGCTATACCTAAAACAAGATCTATCTACACCTGTGCAGCACAGTTCATTCCTCTTTAAAGCTCATCAGCTCCTTAAACTCTAGCTCTACTACCAGAACCAGATTAAGCGCTGAAACCAAGACTCATGCCATAAACACAGCCATAAACTTATACCAAGTTATGCTCAAAGAGCAACTCATACCTCTATACAAGCCTCTACTTGCCTTTGAGCAATTTCCTCAAGAATAAGAATAAGCAGAGAACAACTCTCTTAGCTCAACTCAAGGCAACACTACCAGTATGCTGCATGCTCTAATTTTGCAGCATAGACCTATCAGAATCCACCAAGGAACAAGGAAGGAGCCACAAGCTCGGAGCAGCTAGCTGTTAGCAAGGGCAGCTTTGTGCCTAGCAGTTTGACCATAAAAGATAGCACGACAGGTTTGCTCCAGAGCCTTTATAAGAGGCAGCAAGGCTGTAAGCAAGGAAAGGTGACAAAAAATACGATGAATTATCTAGAGAAGAGCGAGGTGATAGCAGAAAATTACAGATGTACACCAGTTCTGTTAGATTGCCTTGCTTAAAGGTGGTCTAAACTGCTCATGCGCACTTATGAACTTAAATGACACCCTAGCTCCAGCTAATGCCAAATAATCAGGCTGGAGCTAGGCTTGAGTAAATAGAGAGAAAGTATAGTAGCTCTATTAGGTTTGTTGATGGATGACAGCGGCAATTTGGCAGTCTGGGCAGATCTCTACATAGCCATAGCCCTCAGCATTATCGAGTAATAATGACCAAGGAATTTGTGCTACATACTTCATAGGCTTGCCACACTTAGGGCAATGCTTAATCTCTACGTCTTGAATCCAATAGGCAAAGCCACCAATACTGGCCCAGTCACTCCATTGGGCATGGTAGCGCAAAAGCGTAGGCTTATCTCCGAGCATAAAGGTATTGTGAGTAATATGCTCATACTCCTCATCAGAGACATAGCACTGGGCATACTCATCTGGCTGACGCTGACTTAAAGGCCAGGGCCGACGCATCTAAATTAATACCTCAACTATAGTAAGATAATTCCTGTAG
>Tim_p2__coassemble_5214_pt1 | contig 3580 bp, 5 predicted proteins | sample Tim_p2__metabat2_low_PE_020 | metagenome-assembled genome bin Tim_p2 | reverse complement strand
GGTTAACAAGGCCTAAATCCTAAATTGGGTGGAATTTTAGTAAAAAAAGTTACAGTTAATTCCTGATACTGGAATTATCACTTTCCAAGTAGGTGCCAATAAGGACGATACTATCAATATTTCTTGGACCAATGCCTTTAATATCTGTGGTATTGCAAAATTACAAGGTGTTGGTATTGATGCTAACCATGGCTTCAAGACCCATACAGATCCTACTATTGGTAAGCTCAATGTATGGTGTGTTTCCTCAGTTGAGATGGCCAATGCTACCTTAGCTAATATTGATTCCTTTATCCAAGGCGTAGATGCCAAGCGCGCTGAGCTGGGCGCCGTGCAAAATCGTATGGAAGCTGCCATTCGCAATCAGGCCAATATTGCTGAAAATGAGTCTGATGCTCGCTCCCGTATTCGCGACACTGATTTTGCCTCTGAGACTGCTGCTCTAACCCAAAACAATATCATCCAGCAGGCCTCTCAATCTATCTTGGCTCAGGCTAACCAGCGTCCAACCATCGCTTTAAGCTTATTAGGTCAATAACAGTAGACCTTACTACACTCTCTTGTGTGAAATTAGGCGGGCCCTTACAAGGTTCGCCTTTTTTCGCGCCCCTCTATACCCTCTATCAGAGCCTATCTCATTCAGAGCGCAGCTGTCCTTTTGCCTATATACACACAAACGTTGGCCTCTTGGTTTGCTTATTTGGGGGCCTAGATGGTAATAGCTGGGACGCTAGTTAGGAGAGGGGTATGGCTCTGTATGGAGTATAGGTGCGCATAGGTTAGATTGACTGCCCATGCGCTAGTAGGCAGGAAAGGGAGCGGCTATTTAGTGCACATAGGTCCTTTTGTTGAAGCTACCTTTAGGGCGGCCTGGCTTGCGTGGTTGCTGGGGACCGACAAAGGAGGCTTGGAACATGCGGACAAACTCTTCAAACTCATCGATCTTTCCTCTATTAGGATTAAGAGGGAGCGGGCCAATAAAATCTTCTCTAAAGTCTCTAAGCTTTTTTAGCACCCCTCGTCTACCTGGCTTATGTATTGGTAATGGGCCAATAAAGGATGCTTGGAAGAGACGTAACTGTTCTTTTTTATTGAAACATATTTCTTTTCTAACGCCATTTCTATACCCGATATTATGGGGCTTAAGCGGGGTACCTTTATGCTTTTTAGGCAAAGGACCTACCAGCTCGTTTTCTTCAAACTTTTGCAGCTGATTTAACACGCCTCGTCTACCAGGCATGCGCTTAGCTGCTTTTTTCTTTCCTGTAGATTTTCTAGGCTTACGTGTATTATTAGACTCTGTAGTTTCCATAATGCCTCAATTTAGGTTAGATTATTGGCTGCTGATGCATATATTACTCTATACAAAGCTAACCTAGCTGCGCTTTGTATGTATTAGGCAGCTAGTAGCGCTGTGCTACTTTAAAATTTGATGAAAACTAACGAGTACATCACAAAGACAAAATTTGGAGCAATCAAGGCTTAATAAGTGCATGCTAAGCTTATTAAGTTACCATACCTTAATGCCTGCTTTAGGAGTAATTGCCATGCTTAAGCCTTTAGTTAGTACCAATCCCTTAGCTAAGTTAGCTAAGAGCGCCATCTATTGTGAGTTTGAACTCTCCCAAGACAAAGAAAGATCCCAAGTTAAAAAGTCTATGGAAGATAAGGGGTATACCTTACTCTCTGAGCTAAGCCATTTAGGTGGCAATCCTCTCTTACCTAAGGACTTTGTCTGGCCATGTGCTGCCTATAATGACAATGAGAAAGACGCTCAGGATAAGATGCGTCCTTTAGTCTTTTCTTTGCAGGTAGACTTAAGTGAGTTAGCTCCTTTTGATGTGGATAATCAACTGCCTCATAAGGGCCTCATGGTAATTTTCACTGTCGGTAATTTCTTCTATTGGGATGAGTATGAGAATCAATCCAAGGTCTATATTTTTGAGGATATAGACTCCTTAGTAGAAACTAGCCGTCCTAGTGAACCTCCTGTAGGTCATGACTATGATGCTAGTGACTTAGTCTTGCCTCATTGTCTTATGGGTATCAAGGCTACTTGGTCGGTTCCTGAGGAGTATTCCAATATCCTAGATGAGGATGAGGAGACTTTTAGCGATGGCGTAAATGCCTTTGGCCTTAGCCAAGAGCAAGTGCATGATATCAATGCCAATTATGAGGACTACTATAAAGAACTCATGGAAAAAGATGGTTTGGCTGAAAAAGATGAGGTGCCATCTCAGTTCTTAGGTTGGGGACAATATATTCAAGGCGACTATGTAGGCTCTAATAACGAGACCTTGTTCTTCACCTTAAGCTCTTTTTTTGATGAGAACATTAAAGAATGGCCATTATGCATTGGTGATGCTGGTGCTATTTACCACTTCATTGATCTTGCTGACCTGAAAGCTAAAAACTTTAGTGACATACGTTCTACTATGGACTGTTATTAGCCCCCAAAAGAGAGCTTCCTTTAAGATAAAGCCACGCTGCTGCCTGTTCTTAGTGCTAAGCATAGCAGGCATGCTGCTCTATAGGTATGGGTATTAGGAACGATGGAGGGCTATGCCTTAAGCAAGCAGAGGAAGACCAGAGTTGCCATAGCGCCATACTTGCTTTTGAGCATTTGCACTCGACAGTTGTGAGGCTGCAGGCTCTTAGCAAGCTATGCTATTGATAGGTGCCAGTAATACCGTATATGGGATATAAGGTTATGCCTTAAGTAAGAAGAGGAGGATAGGAGCAGCCCCAAGCCCAAGATCTACTTCATTAGAGGTAAGAGAGGTCCTTAGTCTTCTCTCTTATGGCATTAAGAGCTTTGTCTTTACTGCCCTCCAAGGACTTGTTGGTTTTTTTTCCTTGGAGGGAGGTTTGTCTTAAGCCTAGGGCTTGGATCTCCATTAGGTCTATAGCCTGTCAAGCTATAGAGATATGGCTTGGAGTGTTTAGTCCTTAAACTTAATAATGGCAGCGCCGCCGCAGCCTAAGGTCAAGGTGGTGCTTTGCAGCTCTACTTTATTGGCGCTTAAGAGTAATTTATGGCAGCCCTTAAAGTACTTGAGTGTGCTTAAGTTAAACTGATAGTTTTCGTGCTTAGTATTGGCTATGACCAAGAATTGCTCGTGCTTTGCGACACGATAGTAGGCCAAGACTCCAGCAGGGGGAGCACTTTCAAGGCGCTCAAAGTTGCCATAAGTAAGGCTCTCATGGTGCTCTGGATGTTTACGCAGGGCAATGAGCTTTTGGTAATAGCTAAGTACTGAGTTCGGGTCATGTACTTGGGCGGCGACATTGAGCGTACGATAGTCTTGATGGACCTTCATCCATGGCTTAGCGCTACTAAAGCCTGCATAGACACTATCATTCCACAGTACTGGGGTGCGGGCGTTGTCACGGGTATGTCTTGAGACGCACTCAAGGGCCTGAGCTTCACTCATGCCTATCTGGCGGCAATAGCGCAATTCGTCTTTAGCATAGAGATCATCAAAGTCCTCTACAGATTCAAAGCGCGTATTGATCATGCCAATTTTCAGGGCCGACGCATCTAAATTAATACCTCAACTATAGTAAGATAATTCCTGTA
>Tim_p2__coassemble_4922_pt1 | contig 3764 bp, 2 predicted proteins | sample Tim_p2__metabat2_low_PE_020 | metagenome-assembled genome bin Tim_p2 | reverse complement strand
CTGAAGATGAGGTCGCCTCTGCACCTGCTGATAGCTTGGATGATGATATCTTTGGCGGCGAGATGCCAGAGGCTGAGGCCGCAAGCGCAGATGATCTCTTTGCCGCCCCAGAGATGGCTGAGGCTGAGGATGCTGAGCCAGCTGCCGAGACTGAGGCTTTAGGCGATGCCTTTGCTTCTGACTTCCCTGCTGATGATGAGGTCGCTGCTGCACCTGCTGATAGCTTGGATGATGATATCTTTGGTGCCGAGATGCCTGAGGCTGAGGCCGCAAGCGCAGATGATATCTTTGCCGCTCCAGATATGGATGAGACTGAGGCTTTAGGTGATGACTTTGCTTCTGACTTCCCTACTGAAGATGAGGTCGCCTCTGCACCTGCTGATAGCTTGGATGATGATATCTTTGGCGGCGAGATGCCAGAGGCTGAGGCCGCAAGCGCAGATGATCTCTTTGCCGCCCCAGAGATGGCTGAGGCTGAGGATGCTGAGCCAGCTGCCGAGACTGAGGCTTTAGGTGATGCCTTTGCTTCTGACTTCCCTGCTGAAGATGAGGTCGCCTCTGCACCTGCTGATAGCTTGGATGATGATATCTTTGGTGCCAAGATGCCTGAGGCTGAGGCCGCAAGCGCAGATGATCTCTTTGCCGCTCCTGAGATAGATGAGACTGAGGATGCTGAGCCAGCTGCCGAGACTGAGGCTTTAGGTGATGACTTTGCGTCTGACTTCCATGCTGAAGATGAGGTCGCCTCTGCACCTGCTAATAGCTTGGGTGATGATATCTTTGGCGGCGAGATGCCAGAGGCTGAGGACTTATCTAGTGAGCCATCTATGTGGGATGTGCCTCAAGATGAGTTTGATATCTCCAATATTTCTGGGAGGGGCTTAAATGAAGGTGAGGCAAGTGAGCTTCCAGAGGATAGTCCAGTAGTTGCACCTGAGGCTGCCCCTGTAGAGGATATGCCTGAGGCCAATACCTTAGAACAAGCAGGCTTTACTACTCATGACTTTGATACAAGTGGCACTGACTCTTTAGATTCTGCTCCTAATGATGACTTTGCCGCAGGTGAGAGCTTAGGCTTAGGTGATGATTTTGACAATCAGTCCCAGCCATTTGATTTCAATGATGATGATCTCGACTCAATTTTAGCTACCGAGCATTCAGGCGATGCTCTTCCTGATATGGATCCCCCTAATTTTGATGTCAAGGACGATAATGACGCCCTTTTAGACTCTCGTATTGATGGCTCGGATGCTTTAGCCGACATGCTCTCTGATGTACCTGCAGATATTCCAGAGGTCATTGTGCAGCAATCTGGCTCCAAGCTTCATGCCCAGCCAGCTGCTCAAGAGCATGAACTCGTCAATAGCGCCGATACAATGCCAGATGACCTGACATTAGATCAGGACAATAATATCGACACCAGCCAGTTTGACTTCTCGGTCTTTGATGATGAAGACCAAGATGAGCAAGACCAGCACATGGTAGCTGATATTATGGATGGAGAGCAGCACCATGGTGTGGACTTCAACAAGCAAGAGGCCTTGGAGGCCAATGATCGCTTTGTCGAAGACATGTTAGGTGATATCGATCATGGCAAATAGCTTGATGCTATTCATTCATTAATTGCTAAAGAAGAGGTGGCCTGTTTAAGGTCGCCTCTTTGTTTTTATAAGAGGTAATTTTTATGGAGATCACATGGCAAAGATGTATGGGCTTGTCTAATGAGGGTTTAGTTCAAATCAATGAGCGCCTTTCTTGCCTCCCTCGCGCTTATCAGGCCCTCTGTGAGCTCCAAGCACATGCCAAACACCACGGCTTTGAGCTCATGCCCTGCTCTGCCTTTCGCTCTTTTGAGTCCCAAGCTGCGATTTTTAGTGCCAAATTTTTAGGCCAAAGAACTATCTTAGATATTAATGAGCAGCCGCTAAAAGTAACTCCAACTGATCCTATAGAGCGCATCAAAGCTATTTTGCTATTTTCTGCCATGCCAGGCTTTTCACGCCATCATTTTGGTTCAGACTTAGATATTTATGCTCCCAACAAGCTTCCTGCGGGCCAACAGCTTGAGCTTACCTACCATGAATACGCTCAAGGCTCTTACTTTTATGAGTTTGGCTGCTATTTAAAGGAAAATCTCAGCACCTTTGGCTTTATTAATCCGTACTTACATAAAGACAATAGAAATCATCAAGGCTCTATAGTGCAAGTAGGTATGGAACCGTGGCATATTTCTCATGTAGAAAGCGCCCAAGACTTTGTAAGCACCTTTGATTATGAACAAGCTTTAGACTATTTAGCTGCCACTGACTTGCCTTTTGCCCCTTATGTCAAAGCCGTCATGAGCTATGAGCAGGCTAATGCCATGCTGTGTTTGACACTAAAAATACGGCGAAACCATGAAATTAATAATGTCACATATTTAGATTAAGTTTACAGCTCGCACTCTCACAAGCAGTGTTCTTTAAAAATTAGTTTGCTTTAAACTCCATAAGATGGCTTGTATTTAACTAATTTAGCAGGCAAAGACAATTATTTATTGCTCAATTACCAACATTAAATTGGCTTGCTTAAAGCAAACTAGTTTTGTTAAAAAATACACACAGGTTCGCACTAAAATAGTTAGTTAAGTTGTAAATAGACCCCCTGAATTATGTGCTCTCGTTCATTTCAGGTTTTTGCCGTAAGAGGTCAATTAAAGATAGCAAATTTCTGCAAGCCCCTAATAATGCGCTAATAATAGCGGCGTATATTAATCCTAACGAAAAGAGCTGATGCTCTTATATGTTTTCTTATGTCAATACACACTAGTTTTAGTTAGCTGGGTATGTTTATGAAATTTGCTGCCCAACTAGCGCAGGCTAGAGCTTGATGCGCTAGTGCTTTTATTCAAATGCAGCCCCTTGGTATCACGCCAATTACGACTGTACTTATGCTAAGGATAATTGCCCTAACTACTACCAGCACAGCCATACTCACCACGGCCGCTAATATTAACTAATGCTTTTAGGCATTGTTTTTTACATATCAAAGCTAGGAGCAAGGCGGTGCTCAATAGGCACGCCCTGAAACCATTATGATGAATAAGACTTTAAAACTCTCTTTAGCCGCTCTTGTAGCTGCATCCTCTGTTGCTGTTTTTGCTGCCACCGAGACCCCTATAGCCCCTGCTAGCGCTACTGCCGACACTAATGCCACTACTACCTGCCCACGCGGTTTTGAAGTCCAAGACTGCCCTTACTACGAGCAACATGGCGCTCATCGTCGTGATGTAGTCGGCCCTCGTGGCATGGCCCCTGTAGGCTATGCTTTAAATGCAGATCATTTTGGCCCTGGCCCTCACCATACTGCTCACTTACGCCCAGTTAAGGGCCATGGTATGTCCAAAGTCATGAATACCTACTGCCCTCGCCATAACACCTTATTAGGCGATTGCTTAGGCGATGAGCTCGATAAGACTTTCAAGGCTGATTACGATAACTTACAATCCCTCAAAGATCAGCTCTTTATCAAAAAGCAAATCTTAAAGGCCCGCGTCAACGATGGCGATGACGCTAGTGCTATTAGCAAGTACGCTAAGGATGTTAACTATGCCCGCAAGGCTGTACGTGATGCCTCCTATGATCTCAAGCTCAAGCTCCGTAATTACGTCCAAGCTCACTTTGACCAAAAGGCTCAATAAGCACTTAATCATTTAAGATTAATTATCCATCAATCGAGTAGGCCCTTTTCGGGCCTCTCACATCACCGTACGTACGGGTCCGTAT
>Tim_p2__coassemble_4193_pt1 | contig 4319 bp, 3 predicted proteins | sample Tim_p2__metabat2_low_PE_020 | metagenome-assembled genome bin Tim_p2 | reverse complement strand
GTAACTGTAAAATATCGGAGAGATCCCAAAAGAACCCGATTCGTATAGGATACATGAGTATTTGATACCTTTTGGAGGATATTCATGAACACCAAAAAGAAAAGGATTCTCGCGAGTCTCTCGGATATTGAGGCCAGTGATATCACCACTGTCATCGATGATAGTGATGAGATAGATATGGTTGATATAAACCGTAGTTCAGTGCCATTGCTTAAGTCTGTGTCTTTAAAATATCAGGGGATAGAGGTGTCTTATACCACCCTAAATAACCCTGAGGACTTTATTTTGACTCTGCTCAAGCAGCTAAAGGAGGATTGCCATGATTCTTCCAAATAGCAAAATCTTCATCATTAACAAGCCTGTTAATGGTAGGTTCGGCATTCCTGGGCTTTGGGCTTTGCTTTCAAGCAATAAACTCGATTTGTTATGGGATGGTGGTGAGCCAATAACCGTAATCTTTTTCACCCAAAACTTAAGATTATGCAAGGTCTTGTCTGTTGATGACTATGGCGTCACCTGCTCTACTAGAAAACTTAGAACTGGTCGTTTTAAGTATATCCTTCACCACAATATTATGCCAACCAAGATCAAAAAGTCTGAGTTAATAGAGTTATTCAATAGTGGCCGCGTGACTAGAGTCGCCAAACTGAGATTCTAGTATTAGCCTATGATTCGATATAATAAAGGAAGCCTTTAGCTTCCTTTTTTATTGGATCTTTTTGAGTATGCCACGAAAACCACAAGACTCTAACAAGAACTTACAAGATATTGACTATATTTTACAGCAGGCCGAGAGCGGACAGCTTAACTTGTCTCTAACAGATGTGCTTGCCATGCTTAAAGAGCAGCAACAGACAATTAAACAACATAAGCAAAATCAAGAGGCTTTAGAGTCTGAGCTTAAACAAAAGCAACAACGTCAAGAGGTTTTGGAGAGTCAGTGCTCTCTACTCATCAAAAAAAATCAAGAGCTCAAAAATCAAGAGGCCAAATACAAAGATAAAATCCAATCCCTAGATACTCAATTAAAGGATTTTAGTGATCTACTCAATCAATTATCTAATGCCATAGCTAATGCTAATATTGACGCCGTAGAGTCGCAATTAACTTCTTTACTCGCAAGAACTGATGCTCCATTTGATGAGAAGGATAACGAGCAAATCAAGCAAGAGCTAGTTGTCATAGTAAGGCAGCATTATGTAGTACTAAAGAAGCTACAAAAGGAAATTAGCAATCAAATAACCAAGAAAAGCAATAGCGAAAAAAACACTGGTACCTCAACCAAATCTAACAAAGAGCAAGCTGATGATAACCATCCAGACGAGACTAGTGATAATGGCACTGCATTTACTAACATGGATGCGCTCTTATATGATAAAGACAAACAAATTCGGGACAGATTAGAGTCAGAGGTTGATATTACCAAATACATGGATGGTAATACTAAGCTTGAGGACGCCAATAACAAACTGAATATACAGTCTTTCTTTGATGGGATTGAACAACAATTACAGAACAATACAGATAATACAAAATCTAAAGACCATAGCGAGCTAGTACTTGGCTTGCTAGATAGTGTCATGCCTTTTATTTCATATGGCTCTGCTCATAATAATGGCGATCAGGCTGAGATTAGCGCATTAAAGCAATTAGATGCCTATGAAGCAACAGCAATCGCACAACTAGATAAGAACCAAAAGATTGCTCTGCCTTTACCTACCACCATTGAGTATGTATGCCCTAAGTGCAAACAAGTGCACTTATTTAAAAAGAGCCGTATTAAGTACTTTACATCCCACATTGCTCCAGGTAGTAACATCTTAGAGCCTATTAATATCCTCTATCCAGAGCTTGAGCTCAAGAGCTTAGACCCTAACTGTGATCACTCCTTCCAAATTTCACTCTATAGACTTAATGTAGGTGTTGTTCTATTGGATAGGTTCGGGGCTTGCTCCGATGATGTATTAGCGCTTACCCAAAAGGAGTATATCTCAGAAGAGGCTCTTACTATCGACGCTGTAAGTAGCATTAAAAAGCTAAGAACAGGTAATGACTTTGATGAAAATCAATTCTATAAAGGCAGTCCTGAAAATATTCCTGTCAATCTCAAAGTAAAGCAAGCCAAAAATGTCACTACTAAGTATGAGCCAGAGCAGCATCGAAAAGAGTTAAAACAAGCGAAGGATAGTAAGGAAAGGTCAGATATTAATCGCAAGTTTACTAACCATAAGGCTAATGAAATTCGCAATAACCCTGACTTTGCAACCTATGCTCCTGCGTATACTCTCATCAGAGATAGTAATGGTCAGATGGTAGTTGCCCCATGGAGTATATCCCCTGAGGTTAATAGCTCAGCACCTTTCTTTAGGTCAACTAAGCTATCTGCCGGCTTTTTAATAGTGGCGGCAAGTGTTATGAGCTTGTACTCACCTAAGACAACTATTCACACCTTACTTGATAGCGCTTGTTCAAATAGTCTTGCCTTTGTTTCTAGACAAACTCTAATCAATAACATTAATGGTTTAGGCCGAGTACTTGATATCGTCAATAATCAAAGTCGCAAGGATATTCTCTCTGAGAAGGGCACTGTCCTGATTGATGAAACTGTGGGTAAGGTTCGATCTGGTCCTAACAAGAAGACTGAAATTAAGTATGTTTGGGGCATGAGGACTAGCTTTACAGATTCAATTGCAGAGTGTTATTTACAAGCTGTTGGTGGTCGCGCTAAACAAGATGCTCGCAATTTTCTAAATAACTTTGAGGGCTTCAATAGAGACACCATTAAAACTGATGGTTATGGCGTTTATACCCATTTGGCTGATGAGATAAATCTATGGAATGCAATCCAAGGAAATGATCATAAGGTCACTCACTCTACATGTATGACCCATGCAAGAAGATTTTTGCACCAGTATCTTGAAAGTGCTGGGCTTTTGAGTGTTTATAACGAGCAGCTTTTGCCTAAAGGAACTGAGTTTAATCAGTTTGCAGCCAACCTTCGCCAATATGCAACAAATAACTATATTGATGATATTAATATAGCAATCTTAAGCTGCTACTATCTGATGAATGCCTTATTTGCCGTAGATAACACAGTAGTATCAAAGCACACAGATCGTTCTACTCAGGAATTTAAAGATGAGTTGCAAGAGGTACGTAATCAGTACTCTGCTTATATTTTGGTGGTTTTAAACGCCATGATGGAGTTTCTGGCTTTTAATAAGAACCTTGTCGTTTTAAGCAAGAATGGCAAACAATACACCACCAATAAGGACACTCACCTCTCAAATGATATTACTAAGGGTGTGCTTTATTGGATGAAATCACGTAACAGCTTGAGCTGCTTCATTGAAGACCCAAATATCGAGTTATCAACTAGTCTTATAGAGCAGGCATTTAGACCGTTTGCTATAGGAAGACGTAACTGTATGTGGTTTGAGACTGAGGCTGGCTTGGCTTCTTATGTAAATATCGTAAATATTAACCAAAACTGCCGTCTTGCCAATGTTCCTGTTTATGACTACTTGCTATGGTTAATGTGCTCTATTAGAGCGCGTGTAGACGAGATTATTAGTAACCCTGATAAGTTAGCTCAAATCAATAAGATAGCAAAATTAGAGACTGGTAGGCCATTTGACTTTGCCAAGGATGCTATGACTCTGCCATCTAGAGACTTTTATGATTACCTTGGTAAAGACGAGAATGGCAAGGAGATTGTTAAGAGCACAAGTGTGGACATGTATAGCCCAAAGAATCCAACCTCAACTTGGTTAAACTTTATCCCAACTGAAGGCCTGACTCCTAAGGACTATGCTCGCTTAATAAAAGAAAAGCCCACAACACCATAAGGCATTGAGGGCCCAGCTCAATACGGCCGTTTGACGCAGTTGTACGTACAGAATAGAGTAAAAGCATCGAGTAGAGATGCTCTACTCAATAGCAATTGCTTTCTCTGTAGTGCTGAGTGCGTAAAGCCAAGTAACTATGACTGTCAGCACCAGTTTGCGATGTGCATTGTATGAGGAGCCCTAAAACTCCCTCATGAAAAAGCGGTTTTATTGAGTCTTTTGTTCTGACACATAGTGTTTTTGTTCATTTTTAGTGCTATTTAGCGCTGCATGCCGCGCTGAATAGCATAGCTATTGCCCCTAAACTCAGTTTTGGAACAGCACATTTTATAAATTAAGCTAGCTATGCACTGTTTTGGCCCAAAACTTCTATTTAGACCTATATTAAGGCTACGTATACGTATTCCATAATATGCCTGCATTGTATTTCAGGAGCTCTGCTATTGGAACTCTCCGATATTTTACAGTTAC
>Tim_p2__coassemble_3205_pt1 | contig 5421 bp, 5 predicted proteins | sample Tim_p2__metabat2_low_PE_020 | metagenome-assembled genome bin Tim_p2 | reverse complement strand
AACCAGTATTGAGTAGTAAAGCATATCAGAATCAGCTTGGTGCCCTATGAGTCAACGGACTCATAGGTATCTTACGATTGTGATAATCAGCAATAGATGGGAACATAAAGTCAGGCTTTTTGTTGCCTTCGGTGACTCCTTGGAAGCTAAAAGGCAGACCTAAGGCACTAAACATAAAACTTAAATGATGCTCTAAGCTCTTACCTGCGCGACTTTTGCGGCGATTTAAAAAGGTATTGGCGATGTTGATGAAAGTATCCACATCATTAAAACTACCTTGGTAGTGCACAAAGCAATTGGATTCTATTTCCCTAAAGAGCTCATACTCAATATCCAGCCATTCAAGAATTAGCTTGTCGCTCTCTTCACTGGTGATGGTTTTGTCTGGGTGAAGCTGAAAATAGATGTGTTGTGCAGCGCTGGCAAGCTCTTTGGTAGTAGGGAAGAAATCTTGTGCATGTAGGCTATTTATATATTGGATAAACAGCTGGCGCTTTAAGTTATCTAAGGAAGCATTGCTCTTGCTAATCAGACGATTAGTTTCATTAGGGCTAAGAGAGAAAGAAGTTAAAAAGCGCTCGATATCCTCTTCGGTATTGAGCTCAAAAGCTTGATACCTATCTTGGTCTTTAACTAAGACAAAGAGGGCTCCAGTATAATTAGCGCTTAAATATTCAAAGCCTTGGCCAAAGCGGGTGATACGACACTCATTGCGTGTGCCCGTACCGTAGTAGATAAATCTAGAATTAGTTGTAAGGTGTTGGTTCCAACTGATGTCTATGTATTTATCGGAGTTTTGTCCCTTGATGCAGGTAATCCCAAAGAGGGGCATGGAAACCTCTCAAGGAAGGTAGATGCCACTTTGATGACTGCCAGTGACGCCTGTATCATTGGCAGAAAGAAACTTGCAAAAGGCAGTCTGCCCTAATAAAACGCTATTAATAGCACTGTCACAAATATCCATGCCGTCCCCCAATCAATTTAAAGATAGATAGCAAAGTTGGATGTAGTATACCAACAACCACAAATAGTGGAGACAGTGCATATTATGGGTATGAGATTTTAAGCAAACAGTGGAGTAAGGCTAAAGTTATTGGCATTTACAGCATCAAGCTCACTGAGTTTATTGGTGATGAGTTTGGCAATTGCGGCCATGAGCGGCACTACTACAGAGTTACCTAACTGTTTATAAGCTTGAGTATCAGATACAGGGAAATTAAAGCTATCAGGGAAGCCTTGGAGACGAGCACACTCACGTACGGTCAGGCGACGTGGGTTTTTACCCTCTTGGGCAATTAAGATTTCCGAGCCATCCTTGTAGTAGCGGGCACTTAAGGTACGGCTAATGCCATCTACAGGAGCAAGTCCAAAACCAAAGCCATTGCCTTTAGCTCTATGTTTTTCGGCATGAGATTGTAAGTATTGCCAGAGTTTGTCGTTAAGAGTACATTTATCTGCGACATCACTCTCTAAGATATCGCTTAAAATAGGCTTGTGGTTAGGCACTGGGTAATTAAACTTAAAGTCTACCTTATCCCCATAGCGCTCCTTATCAAAGCCTACAATGATGATACGCTCGCGATGCTGTGGTACAAAGTCTTGGCCGTCTAGTACCTTGTAGAAAATTTGGTAGTTTAGCTCAGTAAGAGACTCTACGATTACTTTAAAAGTATGGCCTCGTTTGTGAGAGCAGAGATTTTTGACGTTTTCAAGCATGAAGGCTTTAGGACGTTTTTCTTTTAAAATGCGGCAGACATCAAAGAAGAGAGTACCTTGAGTTTTGTCCTCAAAGCCTGTGGCACGGCCCATACTGTTTTTCTTAGAAACACCTGCAATGGAGAAAGGTTGGCAAGGGAAGCCTGCTACTAAGATTTCATGGTCAGGAATGTCTTTGGCATTAACTTGAGTAATATCACCCTCAGGCTGGATGCCAAAGTTGGCAAAGTAGGTTTGTTGGCTAAACTTATTCCACTAATTGGAGTAGACGCACTTAGCTCCAGCGCTCTCAAAAGCAATGTGCATACCGCCAATACCTGCAAACAGGTCGATAAACTTGTATTGTGCTTGTACAGGCGCAGCAAGAGCTTTAGAAAGCTTAGAGATCTTTTGCTTGATAGCATCTTCTCCAAAAGACTGAATGGTCTCATTGGGGCAGTGTTCTAAGAGCCTATTGAGCTGCTCAAACACCTCATCGTCAATTCGAATGTGCAATTGCTTCATACATCAAATACCTGATCATCACCAAACACTTCAATAAGGGTGCTATATTATACCAATATAATCCCTTTTCTACAAATATACACTATATTAAATATACTGTCATTGTATATATGCGGTTAAAAGAGAGTTTGTTAGAGAGGCAAAATACACTTGCAAAAGTGAGCTGTTAATCAACACGATAAGGAATAAAAGCATTGTGCATTATCTGCTTTAGGCGAGTTTTGGAAGCTAAGCTTTATGAGCTCAAAAAACTTAAGAGATCCTGACCATGCTTTGTTAAGTCAGACTAACAAGCCCTTAGTTGTATCAACTAAGGGCTCTTTAAAGAGAGGTGAGTGTGGGCTTTAGCCTATGTCTGGATAGCGGGAGCTTTCGCCTTCTGGGGTAGTCTTAAAGCGACGGTGCATCCAGAGGTATTGGGCTCTATCACTATTGATCATTTGCTCGACGTATTGATTGCCAAGTCGGGTATCAGCTACCTCATCTTGGGTAGGGAAGTTTTCTAGTGGTGGCAGGACGCGTAAGCGATAGCCCTTGTCCTCACGTACTAACCAAAAAGGCTGAACTTTGACGTCTTTAATGCGTGCCAGATCATGCAAGCCTGTTACGGTACAAGCCTTATCGACGCCAAAGAACGGAACAAAGACGGAGCTATTAAGACCATAGTCTTGATCAGGGGCATACCAAATAGGATAGCCCTTCATCACGGCTTTAACCATGGAGCGTACATCGTTGCGGTCAATCAAGGCTAAATTAGAACGCAAGCGGCCTTTTACCTGTATGTACTCCCACACAGGATGATCAGAGCTACGATAAACTCCAATACCAGGCTTAATGGCTAAGGCATATAAACGGGCACCAATTTCTAAAGTTACCATATGGCAGGTAAAAGCAATGGTGCGGGTATTTTGCTTAGCTAGTTCTTGAGCTAATTTAAGCTCTTGCTCATCGACAATAAGTAAGCGCTTGATGCGCCAATCAGGCCAGAACCAAGCGATACCTGTTTCAAAGACTGCCATACCTGCATTTTCAAAGATACGCTTTTCTAGAGCCTGCCGCTCAGTCTCGCTCATCTCAGGGAAGGCTAATTTAATATTGGTAGAGACTACATAGCGACGTGGCTTTAAGAACTTATGCATTAAGCGGCCAATAAAACGACCTAAAGCCATAGTGAGCTTATAAGGCAGCACAGTGACGATTAAATATAAAGAAATAATCGCAGCCCAAGCACCCCACATACTAAAGTGCAGCATGCTTTTATCAAAAGGCACACCCTCAGTAACACCGCTTCCCCAAGAAATATTGCGGTTAACTTTACGTCCGTCTTTCTTACGCTCTTCATAGGAGGTGTGTAGTTTTAGTTTCGCCATAGTTCTCTCTTGTACAAAAGCGAGCTTACCTTTGTAGGTAAGTAATCCGTGTAATCTCTAGTATGGTAGATACTTAATCTTAGCATAGGCTTAGCTAAAAGCATAAGCCCTGCATGATGCAGGGCTTATAGGTAGGGAGCCTAAGCCTTTAGGCTATGGGGGCTTAATTTAGATTTTGCTAATGTCCTTGACAGAATCACGGCGCACTAAGCTTACGTCCAGACGATGTGGCGGGTCTAAAGGCTCATGGCGATATAAGCGCAAGGAGCGATTGAGAGCCTCTTCGGCCATCTTCTTAATTGGATTATCAATAGTGGTCAAGGATGGCCAAGTGCAATAGCTTAAGTACAGATTATCAAAGCCCGTGATACTTACATCTCCAGGTACAGTCAGTCCCTTGGCATATAAAACTGGGATTGCACCAATAGCCATAACATCAGAATAGCAAGCAATAGCAGTAAAGTCCTTGCCTGGAGTTAAGCGGCTTAAGAGATTTTGGGTAGCGCTAGCTCCTCCTTCAATTGATGGTGGCGCCTCGGCTACTAAGACAGGATTAAACTCAATGCCATGCTCTGTTAATGTATCTACATAGCCTTGCAAACGTTCGGCAGCGTCTAAAATTTGGTGCGAAGAGTTAATAAAGGCAATCTTGGTGTGGCCCTTGGCAATTAACTCGCCTACAGCTAAACACTCGCCTGCGTAGTTATCGCAGTTTAAGCAACGATCTTCATAGCCCTTAATCACGCGGTTGATCATGACCATCGACTCTACTCTATCTAAGTAGTGACGTAAGGTGTCATCATCTAAAGCCAAGGCGTGCACTACCAAGCCACGGCATTTATAGGAGATTAAAGACTCAATGGCCTTACGCTCCCGCTCGGCATCGTGATGTCCTTGGGCAATAATTAAGTTTAAGCCTGAGGATTGAATGGCATCATCACAAGAGCGTACGGCAGTGGCAAAGTATGGGTCTGAAACATCAGAGACTACCATGCCAATAGTATTGGACTCGCGCTGCGCTAGTGCACGGGCATTAGCATTAGGCGAGAAGTTAAGCTCTTTTTGGGCTTTAAGAACTGCTTCTTTAATAGTCGGACTGACTTTAGCTGAGTTGTTGATAACTCGTGATACCGTAGCGATAGAAACATTAGCTCGCTCGGCTACATCACGTATGGTGGGCATTGTGTTTAACTCCCCAAAACAAATTGTTCATCAACAGCAGCTTAAAGCCTTGTAATGTCCAGATATTTTAAAGCGCTAAAGCGTATACATGCACAAAGTAAAGTTACGTACAAAGCTAGTCCCTAAAGCGGCTTAGACAGCGCATGATTTAGCAAAAATAGGGGTAAGCTGTTTTGGATATCTGTCAGTGTTTTTTTATGGCCGTCGATGAATGCCTAAAAACCTATTGAATCATGCTGTTAATTCAGCACGATCACCTTTCACCACACACACGTATTAATAGCTCTATTGTAGCTTAATCTAGAGCTGAATATCAGTGCTTTTTGCTTTATTAGTGTGCTTAAGTTGTTAGTTGTTATTAGCAGTTGAAATTACCTTTTTAGTATAAAGCTTTACTTTAAACTGACAGTAGCAAGCGCATCACATTTTTTAAACAAGATCTTATGCCTAGATTCAGCATACTGTCTCTTTTTATAAGTTTACTAAAACGTGTTAGTTGTTCTAAAAGATGATAAATATGCGTTTTATTTGGATAATTTCAGAGTAGGGTGGTTGATTGTGAGCTTTGTTGCTTGTATGACATCTTTTTAAAAGCCCTATCTTAGGCCGCTTTATGGGCTTTCTTATGGCCTTTGTACCTTTTTAAAGC
>Tim_p2__coassemble_2751_pt1 | contig 6179 bp, 3 predicted proteins | sample Tim_p2__metabat2_low_PE_020 | metagenome-assembled genome bin Tim_p2 | reverse complement strand
GCATCTTACTTTGCCTCATAAGACTGCCCACAACTTTCACTCTAAAAGCTAGAGCCTCAAGCTGTGGTAAGAGTGCCTATTAATTACCGTTTGTACTGACTTTGCACACACAAGAAATCTATACCTAGAACGAAATTCAGGCGCTACTAATGGGATGTAAAAGAACTTATCAAACGGCAAAATAATAAGGACAAGAAATCGGGCCATAAGCTCACTAAAGCCTATAGCCTAAGTTAGTTATTACAAGGATATCCACCCCATAAGGGGCTCTTGTAATCTAATATACTAACATGCTTAATTTAATTGTGCTAGAGCACTAGGCCATCAGGGAAAATGACAGCATTATCAGTACTAACGTGATAAATACCGACGCCATGTTTGGCCGCTAAATCATGAATTAACTTGTCTGCCAATTTGGCTTGCGACCAAGCAAAAGCTGCATAAATTAATTGCGGTGCAATGGAGTAATCAGTAAGACGATTTTCCATCTCAGGATCAGAGGCTAGCATCTCAGAGCAAGGGGCATCTGGACCATTTAAAGATGGATAGCTCTTAATTAAGTCACGGTAGAAGCTTTGAAGAGCTGGGGTAGTATTGCGTACATCATTGTAATCAATCTCCCCTTCCCACTTAGTTAAAGTATTAAACCAACTATCAAAGACATGACGCTCACGTGGGGCACAATTGGCGTCAAATAGCATTACATCAAAGCTCATGATCGGCACTCCTTGAGAGTAATTTAGCAAACTATGCCTTAGTAGCGACCTTATCGCACTAGCCTAAGGTAAAAGAAACAAGACTTAGAGCAGTTCCCGTGAAACTTAAAGGAGAGCACTATTAAGATTGGCCACCCAAAGAGTATGGTGCCTAGCGAAGTTGTGACAGGAGAGAAAAAAATAGGTCTGCTAAAAATCTTAGCTCTCTGCAATAGAGAGATGATAGCGCTATCACAGGACTCAATGTTGTGACTATGATATCAGTTTTAACAGAAAATTTCATCAAATTTTAACAAAGCATCAATAGCGTCTCTATCTGGTTTTATATGGTTTGCCAAGATACATCATCTAAGTATCTATTTGCCGCAAAAATTAAACCTAATTAGAGGTGATTTGTAAAGATCACAATGAGGGCTCGTTGCTTAATTGTCCATTTGAAAGCAGGGGGGCCAAGTGGTCTAATTGGTTTGCTGGATGCAAAGTTAGTTAGGTATTTTGTCAGATAGCGAGAATGCCTCCGCCTACGCTTAAGCAAGGCGGGAGATGAATCGCGTACTTTAAATATAAACGCATAGGGTGGTAGGAATAAGCTACTTGCCTTGACTGTCAAAAGCGCCATATCTAGTCAAACATAATATCCTAACAGGATATAACGTAAAAGTACCATAGACTCGGCACAGATACGCCAAGAGCATGGGGCTTGGTTAACACCCCTAAGGTGATTTTAAATTAAATCCTTCTGTGTCGTAATATATGTCTATGCTCAACTAAAACCGAAGTTGCAATCTCCTTTTTAATTTATCTCTTTGGGATATTGCGGCTTGAGATTGTGCAGTATTTGCGCCAACGCCCATGCATGTAGCTGCGTGAGGCATAGGGGGTCCTTTTGGTGCCATTGATTCATTTGTACACCTTCTAAAGAACTAAGTGCTAGGATAGGCTTGCTACTTGGGGACAAAAAAGCCGCAGATAGCTGCGGCTTTTGAGCAACCCCCATAGTGCAGGGGGTATTGGTAGTTTTTTGAGAGCTTAAATCTTAAAGAACTTGAGGTTCTCTGTAAGATTGTCTAAGCGCTCGGCAGTGGAAATAGAAATATCACGGGCATTGCGGGCAAGACTGGATACTTCGCTAGATGCCTGAGTAATTCTTTGCATGTTATGAGAGATCTCTGTAGAAGTAGAGGTCTGTTGCTCGGCAGCTGTAGCAATCTGAGTAATTTGAGAGTTTACCTCATTTACGAAGTTAAGAGCGTTAGATAAGGTCTCTTGTACGTGAGAGGTATTAGATGCTACGTCAGACATATTGTCTAAGTTGGCCTTCATAGCTTCAGTGGCACGAGTAGTTTCAGCTTGGATGCGGTCAACCATGCCACGAATCTCTTGAGTAGAGGAAGTGGTACGAGTTGCTAAGGCACGAACTTCATCGGCTACCACAGCAAAACCACGACCTGCCTCACCTGCACGGGCTGCCTCAATCGCTGCGTTTAAGGCTAATAAGTTAGTCTGAGCGGCAATCTCGTCAATGGTACCAACAATAGAGCCAATCTTTTGAGCTTGGTCTACTAAGGTTTGGATAGTAGAAGCATTGTGCTGCATCTTCTCGTATTGCTCTAAGATGGAGTTTGCAGAATTGTTAACGCTCTCCATACCTTGGTGGGTGAGCTCAGAAGAGTCTTGAGAGGACTTGGCTGCTACAGCGCAGTTCTTGGCGATATCGGCAGTGGTGGACACCATCTCGTCAGAGGATGCTGCTACAGTGATAGCTTGGCTTTCAGTATTAGCCATAGCATCACAAATATCGGAGGAGGACTTTTCAACATTCTTCATGGAAGTGTTGATGTCTTCGGCCAGATCAATTACGTGAGCAATAGTGTTACGTAACTTCTTGGTCATAGCACGCATGGAGTCATTAAGCTCGCCGAACTCGTCCTTGCTTGAATCGTGGAACTGATAGGTAAAGTCACCATCAGATAAGGCGGCAGCAGCTTCACACTGGAGCTTAATAGAGCGCTGGATGAAAGAGGCAATGGCCACGGCAATGATGAGAGAGAGGATAATCTGCACAATGGTTAAGCCAATAACAATCATTAAGCTAGTGGTCTGAACTAACTCTTGGGAAACACTTTCAATGTACTGGAAGCGATAGGCAGTAATGGCATCAACGTGCTCCTTCATGTTAGAGGTTAGAGGAGCGATAACATTAAGATATACCTCTAAGGCCTCGTAAGGACGGTGGGCATTGATTAAAGAGGCAATATCATTGTTATACAAGGAGACATACTCGCCGTGATGCTCCTTTAATTCGTCTACTTGCTCCTTGATTTCTGCTTCTGGGCGTACTGCATTAACCGCAGTAGTGAAGTTGCTAATGGCATTAAGTAAATTGGAGCGATTAGCTTCAGTTTGATTGTTAGGAGTTAAGTAACGAATCATGGCTTCGTTACAGTTTTCCAAAGTTTCGGAAACTCGGGCAGCTACACGATAGTTGTCAGAGATTTTATCTTGCAACACAGCAGCAATATTGTTGGAGCTATACATTGCCTTAATGGATAGTCCTGACACTAAACATGAAAGGAGCAAAATAGCAGAGAAGCAAGCTAGCAGCTTTGTTTTAATTGAGGAGGATGCAAAAAAGCTCATAATAATGACCAACCATTGTTTTTGCGACAAGAGTTTGCATTACCAGAAGTCTAGTGCAGTTGGTAAATAGGTTGTGATGTTGTACTTGATCCAGCATATATAGAGAAAAGTACAAACAATAAGCTTACTAACTAACCACAAAAACTCAATAATGCGCACTACAGTAGCAAAATCAAGTTGCAAAATAATAAATGACCGATGAAATGAAAGCTCATTCCATGGATCGCCGTAGTTGAAAAAACCTAAAGCCTAACTCTTGATGGCAAAAGTTGCCAGCTTTAGACCGACAAATTTGACTTGGCACTAGCTAAAGCAAGTGTTACGCCAATTTCTAAACAAAATTAACTTATCCTAGTTTCACCTAGTGTTCTTACTGATTAGCATAGAAACTAGCATACTACCATTTCTGATAAGTTAATAAAAAACCTGTATTCCTGATGGTTATAAAACCATCACTTGTAAAAAAGTTAACGCTCTTACCAGAGAGTGTTGCTTGTGTTTTTGAGCGCGTGTAATTCATTGCAAAGAGAAAAAGATAAATTGAGTGCTAAAGCTCGCAGCACTGCAAAAGATGCAACTGTTATTCACTAGATAGTAATAAGACCACGAGGACAGTCACAAAAGTGGCGGGTTCTCTGGATAAAATAGCGAGTTTCGCTTAGAGACTCACACTTATGTCTGTTCTACTTATGATGCTCCAAATTGCACCAAAATGAAACTTTGATAAAAAGTTTCAACAAAATTTTATCACAAACGCTAAGCAAATAATAGCGAAAAAGCAATAAAATTGCTAGATATTACAAAAAATTTCGTGTGTAAGTAATGATATGGATTCTTGTGGCAGTTATCTGCCACAAGAATCAGACGGGGATTCCTTGGTGTTTAAGTTTGATTGACAGGACTTACATGTCCTGTAAAGTAAGTAACAGAGCGCAGTTCCTTGCCTCATTTTGGTAGGCGCAGTGCAAGATACTGCTTATAGTTGTGTATACGTGCCTGCTACTTGTCAGAGTTGTCAGTCTCTTTTAGTAAGACAAGATAGCCAGTATCGTCTAAAACATCATTAAGTACATCAAAAAAACAATTTGCCCCCGCCTTATTAAAAATTGAAGGAGCATTAGACGATAGTAAGCATTAGGGCGCTTATGCTTAAGAGGTAGAGCTCTTAAGCTAGCTCAAAGCGCTAACTAAGCATGCTTTAAAAATAGCAAGATTTCCTTATTTTTGTTTGTTTGATTGTTACTTTAATTTTTAGTGACGTACCTGCCTTAAAAGCAAAAATATGGTTTTAAAGCCAACACCTCAAAGCATCCCTATCCTAGGGAGAATAATAAGTTCAACCTAGGGGTATTGGGATTGGCAGGTACGTAGCTTTTGCACACTGTTAATCAGAAATTGATTAATAAGTAGTAAAAGCAGAAGATAAAAAAATAGTAATCCCCACTATTTTCCTTAGCTCTATGTTATGGATAACCTCGCGATATCTTTGAGGGTTGGTAAGAGAGCTTAGGTATCTTCAATATTTTTAGAATAATACTGTTTTCTAGATTTTCTTCAATAGTGCAAGCAAATTTTTTTAAGGGCACTTTTAGCTAGTATTCTAGATGACTTGTGCGCCAACTAAATCAAAAGGCTGACTAATGGGCAATTTGTAAACTTCACTTTAATAATGGCATCTCAACACCTACATGTGATAATAGTTTGCAGTACATGTCAATGCATCAATTTGGTGCTTTGAACAGTATTTTTGTGATCGCTGAACGCTTATAAGCACAAAGTGCTATCAACTTGTCACAAGAAGTACTAGTAGACGAAATCTGCAAAGTATTGAGATAAACCATCCTTAACGATGCTATCTATAGTGCCGTCATCCATCATCTCTTGATAAGCCTTTTGTAAAATCTTGGAGCGTGGTGAGTCTTTCTTAAAGAAAAGAGCAATACCAGTTTCACTACCTGGGAGCTTGGCTGCTACTTGTAAGTTAGCCTCAGGCCACTTGGCAATGTACTCGCGAGCAATAATCTCGTCTACTACTAAGGCATCAGCATGCCCACGGGCTACGGCATAGAAGGTCATGAAGGTAGAAGAGGTCTCATATAACTTCATGTTCTTGTTCACATTAGTCAAAGCAGAGATATTAGTACCAATTTGGTAAGCAAAGGTACGATTATTTAAATCGTCTAAAGATTCGATATTGTCACCTTTGCGAGTCACGATACAAACACTGTTATAGACATAAGGCTCAGTTACAGAATATTCCATGCGGCGCTCTGGGGTAGCAGAGATGGCTCCTGCAATAATGTCAGAGTGACCGTTGCGGCCAGACTCGATCATGTCATTAAAGGTCATTATGCCAAGCTCATCGCCATAAGTCTTAAAGCCTGTACGTCTTTGTAACTCTTTAATTAATGCAATATCAATACCATCAGGCTGGTGGAAGTCACCTTTAATAGAGACAAAAGGTGGGGCTACAGAGACGCTTACTACTAAGGTCTCATTGGAAAGATCATAAGAAGCTAAGGCTGGGCTAGAGCTAGTTGCTATTAAAGCTAATGCAAATAAGCCTTTCTTTACCTTGGTAACGAGCTTTTTCATAGATGCTACAGCTTGGGAGTTGCGCATAGATTAATCCTCATGTTCACTGTCTTGTTTTTTGTTTAATGTTCGATTTAGAGGCTGGGCTAACCTTTTTCATGCACGCTATAAAAGTGCACGAAACTTCCAGCGCGCAAATAATACTAAAAAAGCCATCAAAAATAAATATGTTTTCATACAAATTTCTTGTATGGCAAAAATGCCCTATCTTCGATGTATATGCAGCAT
>Tim_p2__coassemble_2662_pt1 | contig 6384 bp, 4 predicted proteins | sample Tim_p2__metabat2_low_PE_020 | metagenome-assembled genome bin Tim_p2 | reverse complement strand
AACGCCTTAATCTAAACTCAGCCTCCTATAGAGACAAAAAAGCCTCAGCTCCTGCGCCTAAAGGCACAGCAACTGAGGCTTTAGCTAATCTATATGCTTATTAAAAGAGAAATGAAAATCTAGTATTAGCCTAACATGGAGAGAGCTAACTGTGGACGGGAGTTAGCTTGCATTAACATGGAGGTAGCAGCCTGCTGGATAATGCTCTGTTGGCTTAAAGCAGCAGATTCTTCAGCAAAGTCAGCATCACGGATACGAGAACGAGCGTCAGCCTGGTTAGCAGCTACGTTAGATTGGTTGCGAATAGAGGACTCTAAACGATTTTGTAAGGCACCTAAGTCAGAACGCTGGGAGTCAACCTTGTTAATCATCTTGTCCATCAAGGTGATAACTTCCTTGGCACCAGAGGCAGTGCTAAGCATTAAGCCAGAACCCTTGGTCCAGCCCTTAGTAGCATTATCAGCGCTAGAGGCTAAGCGGCAGAAAGCAAAGTTTTCTACCTTGAACTCAATCTGATCGCCGTTATTAGCGCCAACTTGTAAGGTTACAGTACCAGCCTTACTTGCCTCAGCATTATTACCTGCTGCTTTGGTTTGGAAGATAGAGACATTGGCGTCTTGATAGCCGTTTAAGACAGTCTTGCCACCGAACTTGGTCTGCTTAGCAATACGGGTGATCTCGCTCATGAGAGCATCACCTTCCTTCTTGATGGCAGCGCGGTCATCAGAAGTATTGGTGCCGTTAGCGGACTGAACTGCTAAAGTACGGATCTTTTGGAGCATGCCAGACATCTCGTCCATACCAGACTCGATAGTTTGAGCTAAAGCGATACCGTCGTTAGTATTGCGGTTACCCTGATTTAAACCATTGATCTGAGTGGTTAAACGGTCAGCGATCTGTAAGCCAGCGGCGTCATCCTTAGCGGAGTTAATTCTTAAGCCAGAAGAAAGGCGCTGATAGGTGGTGCTTAACTGGTTTTGAACGTTATTTAACTGTCTGCGGCCGTGCAAGGAACTGACGTTAGTATTTACATAAACTGCCATAATAATTTGTCCTTTAATTCTTTAGAGCTCAAAGAGCCTTTTAAATAAGCGCTTCTTCCTCAGAGCGAGGCTTCTTATGACAGTTGGCCCCAAAACTCACAAAAATGTGAAGAGTGCTTAATATTTTGCTATCTGCCTTTAGTTAACGTCCACTTGTATCAGTGGATTTTACAAAATTTTAACTTTTTGTGTAAAAGATTATATAAATGCGAAAAATTAGCACATCAATAGATACAGAAAAATTACTTAAAAAAGCCCCTTACACCTAAGTGTAGGGGGCCTTGTGCTTAAATTAAGTAGCTATTATTTGCCACTACAAAAAAGTGTGGTTTGGCTCATTAGCCTAACATGGAGAGGGCTAATTGCGGACGGCTATTGGCCTGCATAAGCATGGAGGTAGCAGCCTGCTGGATAATGCTTTGCTGGCTTAAAGCGGCGGACTCTTCGGCAAAGTCGGCATCACGGATACGAGAGCGTGCATCTGCCTGGTTGGCTGCAACATTAGACTGGTTGCGAATAGAAGATTCCAATCTGTTCTGGATCGCGCCCAAATTGGAGCGCTGACCATCTACATGCTTAATCATGGTATCCATTAAGTCGATTACGGCAGCAGCACCAGAACGGGTATCAATATTTAACTTGCCATCTTTGAATGCAGCTTCGTTCTTAACATTAGCTGCGGTATAAATAGCATCAAAGGCAAAATTATCGACAGCAAAGCTAATCTCATCACCATTATTGGCACCTACCTGTAAGGTCACAGTACCAGAGGATCCAACATTGGCGTCATTTTTGCCTACCTTGGACTGGAAGATAGAGGCGCCATTGTCTTGATAGCCATTTAAGACAGTCTTGCCGCCAAACTTAGTGTCCTCAGCGATACGGGTAATTTCAGCCTTTAAGGAATCAGCCTCTTTCTTAATGGCAGCACGGTCATCAGAGGTATTGGTACCGTTAGCAGATTGTACGGCTAAAGTACGAATCTTTTGGAGCATACCGCTAATTTCGTCCATACCCGATTCCATGGTCTGAGCTAAGGCGATACCATCGTTAGTATTGCGATTGCCCTGATTTAAACCATTGATTTGAGTGGTCAAGCGATCTGCGATTTGTAAGCCTGCAGCGTCGTCCTTAGCGGAGTTGATGCGCATGCCTGAAGATAGGCGTTGATAAGTGGTACTAAGCTGGTTTTGTACGTTATTTAACTGTCTGCGACCGTGTAAGGAGCTGACATTAGTATTTACATAAATTGCCATAAAAAATCCTCATCAAATCATAGAGCGCGCAAAGCTAAGCTTGCTTATAGTGCGCAGAAGATAAGCATTAAAAGGACGCTTGCTGGCGCCTTTGTAGAGCAAGCCTCCCTACTCCCTAGTGTATTTGAGAGCTAGTGTCTATATGACTTGAGGCTGATTTTTTATGAGAGCTCCTTGCCTATCTTGATACTTCCCTTGGGTTAACGACAGTTTGTGTTTTTTCTTAAATTGCCAAGCATTAATTTGCATCAAAAACACAAAAATAGCTGCAAAATATACGCCCTAATAGATACAATGCAATGAGCTTAAAAAGGCCGTCTTGGGCTTGCCAAGAGGCCTTTTTTTGAATTAAATGAGCTTATTTTTCTAAGCTAGCGGTGTACTCTTGGAAAGAGAGAACGCCTAAAATTTGCTTAGCGTGCTCTTCGCTCTCTTGAGTTGGGGTTTGGACGTCCTTTAACTTGTAAGGAATACCCATCTCGTCCCACTTGAAAGCGCCAAAGGCATGGTAAGGAAGCACTTCAACGCGCTTGACGTTCTTTAAGCTCTTAATAAAAGCGCTTAAGCGAGTTAATTGATCATCATCATCGGTATAGCCTGGCACTAAAACGTGACGAATCCATACGTCCTTGCCAATCTCACTTAAATACTGAGCGCAATCTAAGATATTGGTATTTGGTAAGTGAGTAAGCTCAATGTGCTTATCATTATCAATGTGCTTAAGATCAAGCATCACTAAGTCAGTATACTTCATGAGCTCATTAAACTTGCTTAAAAATGGCTCTTCACGGGTAAATGGAGCACCACAGGTATCAATAGTGGTGTGAATGCCCTCTTGCTTTAAGGCCTTGAAAAAGTCGATTAAAAAATCAATTTGTAATAAAGGCTCACCACCAGAGCAGGTAACGCCGCCATCTTTGCCCCAATAGGTGCGATAGCGCAAGGCCTGCTTAACGATTTGCTCTACAGACTTCTCCTCACCTGCATCGATCTTCCAAGTATCAGGATTATGGCAATATAAGCAACGCATCTTACAGCCTTGTAAAAAGACTACAAAGCGAATGCCAGGACCATCAACAGAACCAAAGGTCTCAAAAGAATGCACGCGAGCAGTGGCCATTATTTTCTCCACAAAAGATCCATAACGATAATTTAGAAGCTTAATTATATGCAAGAGTGTCGATTCTTGCTCTATTAGTGCGTATCTTTCTCAGATAGCTAAAACTTCCTTGCTATGGAGCTTTTATGCAAGCTCTAAAGCTGCATAGCAAGAGAGTTTTTAGGGCAACAAAAAGGGCGGCACAATGGCCGCCCCTTTTTGTTTCATACTACCTCAATATTATTGGGGCGGTGATGAAAATTTCCTTACATGCTCTTGTGGCAGGTACGGGAAATAACGTCTAACTGCTGCTCGCGAGTTAAGTCGATGAACTTAACAGCATAGCCAGATACGCGGATGGTGAAGTTTGCGTACTCAGGCTTCTCTGGGTGCTCCATAGCATCGATTAACTTCTCGGTACCGAAAACGTTAACGTTTAAGTGGTGAGCGCCCTGCTCGAAGTAGCCGTCCATTACCTGTACTAACTTGTTGGTACGCTCGCCTAAATCGTGACCTAAAGCATCTGGGGAGATGGTTTGGGTGTTGGAGATACCGTCTAAAGCGTACTCATATGGGAGCTTAGCAACAGAGTTTAAGGAAGCTAATAAGCCGCTCTGCTCAGCACCGTAAGATGGGTTAGCACCTGGGCTTAATGGCTCACCAGCCTTACGGCCATCAGGTAAAGAACCAGTAGCCTTACCATATACTACGTTAGAAGTAATGGTTAAGATAGAGGTGGTTGGCTCAGAGTCACGGTAGGTGTGGAACTTCTTGATCTTGTTTAAGAAGGTCTTTAATAACCATACTGCGAGCTCATCAGCGCGGTCGTCGTCGTTACCGTAACGTGGGAAATCACCCTCGGTTACGTAGTCAATTACAACACCCTGCTCGTTACGAACGGTCTTAACCTTGGCGTACTTGATAGCGCATAAGGAGTCAACAACGTGTGAGAAGCCAGCGATACCAGTTGCGAAAGTACGACGTACGTCGGTGTCGATTAAGGCCATCTCAGCAGCCTCGTAGAAGTACTTGTCGTGCATGTAGTGGATTAAGTTGAGCACGTTGACATATAAGCCAGCGAGCCAATCCATCATCACGTCATAGCGCTCCATAACCTCGTCGAAGTCTAAGTACTCGGAGGTGATTGGGCGGTACTTAGGACCAACCTGAACTAAGGTCTTCTCGTCAACACCACCGTTGATTGCGTATAACATGCACTTGGCTAAGTTAGCGCGAGCACCGAAGAACTGCATCTCCTTACCAGTCTCAGTTGCAGATACGCAGCAGCAGATGGAGTAGTCATCGCCCCAGATTGGACGCATTACGTCATCGTTCTCGTACTGAACGGAGGAGGTTAAGATGGAGATCTTAGCAGAGTAATCACGGAAGCCTTGTGGTAAGTTCTTGGAGTAAAGAACAGTTAAGTTAGGCTCTGGAGCTGGGCCCATGTTCTCTAAGGTGTGTAAGAAACGGAAGTCGTTCTTAGTAACCATGGAACGGCCGTCCATGCCGATACCTGCCATCTCTAAGGTAGCCCATACTGGATCGCCAGAGAATAACTGGTTGTAAGATGGGATACGAGCAAACTTAACCATACGGAACTTCATAACGATATGGTCAACAAGCTCCTGAGCCTCAGACTCGGTTAAGGTGCCTTCTTGTAAGTCACGCTCAATATAGATGTCTAAGAAGGTGGCGATACGACCTACGGACATAGCAGCGCCGTTTTGGGTCTTGATGGCAGCTAAGTAGCCGAAGTATAACCACTGGAAGGCCTCACGGGCGTTCTGAGCTGGGCCAGAGATGTCGTAGCCGTAAGAAGCGGCCATCTTCTTGATCTCAGCTAAAGCACGGATCTGCTCAGAGATTTCCTCGCGTAAACGAATTACGTCATCGGTCATGATGCCGCAACCGCAGTTTGCTAAGTCTTCCTTCTTCTTAGCAATTAAGAAATCGATACCGTATAAGGCAACACGACGGTAGTCACCAACGATACGGCCACGGCCATAGGTATCAGGTAAACCAGTGATGATCTTGTTCTTACGAGCAGCACGCATCTCTGGGGTGTAAGCATCGAAAACGCCTTGGTTGTGGGTCTTGCGATACTCGTTGAAGATTTGCTCGTACTTCTCGTTAGGAGTGTAGCCGTAGGTGGTGCAAGCTTCTTGAGCCATCTTGATGCCGCCGTATGGCATGAAAGCACGCTTTAATGGCTTGTCAGTCTGTAAACCTACAACCTTTTCTAAGTCCTTAGTACCCTCACCGATGTAAGCAGCACCATAAGCATTGATGCCAGAGACAATCTCAGTCTCCATGTCGAGAACACCACCCTTGGCACGCTCTTGCTTTTGGAGGTCTTGTAACATACCCCAAAGCTTGTCGGTGTTTTCGGTAGCTGGAGCAAGGAAGGACTCATCACCATTGTACTGAGTGAAGTTGTTTTGAACGAAGTCGCGAACGTCGATCTCGTCAACCCAGTGAGTGCCCTTAAAACCACGCCATTCTGCTCTCATACACATCTCCTGTGAGAATATTCAGAAACTTATTAAAAACCGTATCCAAAGCTGGATACGTTTTTGTGAACTCAATTAAATCGAACGACGCTATTATTGACTGTTGACCCCCTTAAAACAAGCTTTAGCTAACAAAAATTTTAAAATCTATTAAAGCAGTTTTTTTCTTTAAAAAAAGCCTTGCAATGGCGTAAGAATGCGCATTTTGCTTCAAAGCAATCACCCAACTACCCCCTACTTTATTAAATAGACCTTCTGTTAGATTGATCTTCATCTTAATGAGATCACGCTCATAAAAATTTCCTAACAATTAGATAAATACGCCCTTTGTGGTTTTTTAATTCACCTGTATAGATACTGCAATTTTTGACAAAAAAGCTCCAAAATTTGGAGCAAAAATTTTTTATTTAAATAATATCTTTAATAAATCATCTTTATTAAAATTTATAACAACCAAATCACCAAATAAATAC
>Tim_p2__coassemble_2396_pt1 | contig 6895 bp, 1 predicted proteins | sample Tim_p2__metabat2_low_PE_020 | metagenome-assembled genome bin Tim_p2 | reverse complement strand
TAGAGCAAGAACGCATCGCCGCCGAAAAGGCCGAGCAAGAGCGCTTAGAGCAAGAGCGTATCGCCCGTGAAAAGGCCGAGCAAGAGCGCTTAGAGCAAGAACGCATCGCCGCCGAAAAGGCCGAGCAAGAGCGCTTAGAGCAAGAACGTATCGCCCGTGAAAAGGCCGAGCAAGAGCGCTTAGAGCAAGAGCGCATCGCCGCCGAAAAAGCCGAGCAAGAGCGCTTAGAGCAAGAACGTATCGCCGCCGAAAAGGCCAAGCAAGAGCGCTTAGAGCAAGAACGCATCGCCGCCGAAGAAGCTGAAATTATGCGTGCCCTAGAGGAAGAGCAAGCTCAATTAGAAGCTCAAAAACAAGCTCAAGAAGCCCAAGAGACTGCACTAAAGCAAGCAGCTCAGAGCGAGCATCCAAGCGCTCCTACCTCTTCACGCTCTAAACGTAAGAAGAGAAATAAGAATAAGCAGGCTCAAGCCTTGGCACAAGAGAATCAAAATACCTCAAGCAGCGCTGAGGTAGCTCCAGTAGCCGCTCCTAGTGAGAGCAAGACTACTGTAGCTCCAAGCCCAGCTGCGCCAAGTGACGAGCCAAACAAGCCAATGAGTAAGTCTCAAGCTCGTCGTGCCAAGCAAAAGGCCAAAGCCTTAGCTCGCGCCGCTGCTGTAGAACAAGCTGCCCCAGAGGCCAAAGCCGAGCAACCAGCTCCAGCACTTGAGACCAAGAGCGAGAGTGATAATGCTCCTACTGAAAATTCTCAACAGCAAGCTGATGTAAGCGCCCGCTCCATGGCTACTGGTTTATTAAATACCACTAGCTTCTTTGGTAATAACATGGGTAATAGCTTTAATACCACCATGATTAAGGCTGTCTATACTCACCATGGTATGGAAGACTTAAGCACCTCTGATAAGGCCGACCCAAGCGCAGCTGAGCACAAAGAGCATATTGAACCTCAGGTCACTAACACTCCAATGCCACAAGAGAGTGATGATCATGGTAAGCATGAGCCAGAGTTAAGCACTGTTCCTGTTTTGGACAATGATGAAGATGATTTTATCCAAGAGCCACAATTAGGCTTTGAGATTAGCCGCGTCAGCGACTATGGCAAAGAGCAAAAGCTCTCTAATGTAGCCAATATCCAAGATGAAGAAGAACCTAGCTTTAAGGATGAAAATCAGCAATTAGGCCATCCAATTATGGAGCCTGTGAGTGTCGATAATGTAGCAGATAAGGAATTGATTTTTGCCACCCCTACTCGCTTTGTCGATAACGAAAGTCCAAGTAGCTTAGAGCAAGAAAGTCTCTCTGAGGCTGTCTTTATGTCTGAGGCTAAACTAAAGAGCCAAGAGCAGCAATTAGGCGAGCAAAGCCTCCAAGAGAGCTTAGAGGGCTTTAAGCCATTAAGTCATGAAATGGAAGCAGCACCTGCACGAAAGCATGATGCTGCCCGTGCCGTACAAGAGGCTATTGCCGATGTAGTAGCAAACTCTTTAGATAGCGAGGAGCTCCTATCAGATAGCTTTATGTCTGATGACTCTAGCTTAGAGTATATGCACACTAGCTCTAATCATGATGGGCATAAGAGCAAGGGCTCCAATAGCCTAGCTAATTTAGCTGCCGAACTCATTGATGACTTTGATGACCCTTTTGAAGATAGCTTTGCCCAAAGCTTAAGTGATAACGCCAATAAGAAAAACTAAGCTTAAGCCTGACATACACCATTAGGGCCTGCTCATGCAGGCCCTTGTTCACTCAAGCCTCCAAAACTCCCGCCCAATCTAGATCCTAAGCTCACACAATCAACAACCAAACAAGCAAAATGATAGCTAATTTGCTATAATCGCCCGTGATTTTTAGCATTTTATGGCTTATCTTTACGCCAATAAGCCTGACCTAACACTAGCAAATTGATATTTATTTAGCTTATCAATGCTATCTAAGCGCCATACAAGAATTAATCCTCCATGAGAGCGCTACCATGCTTAAACCTTAAATTTTACTTAAGGATGCCTTAGCTATGGTGCAAATAGAGTTTGTTGGAAAACACCCAATTTAAGGCCAAGATCATTGTTAATCCAATATTAAAATGGCTTAAAACAGGCATTTGTGCTAACAAGCAAGTAAATTTCGCCTTCCTTTTCCAACAAACTCTATTTGAACCTAGCTATATAAATACAAAGAGCAAAAATCAGCCATTAGCTTTTACTAAATTCGTGAAATTTAGCTAGCCATGGCGCCTTACCAACAGTTCTTTGCTCCCAAGCTCAAAGTCAGAACGTTAGCATAATCAATTGTGATAATTAAAGAGCGCCCAATTAGAGCCTCTTTAAGCTAAGTTTAAGCCCTGAAAGCACAAGGCAGCCCATTGCAAATCAGATTTTAGGCATGTAAAGGATAGTTGTTAGGTATTACCCCCATAGAGTTTCTGCCATATGCTACTTAAGGGACAATCATGTCATCTACACTAGCTGCGAAAATTAGAGCCTTACAAGCAGAAGCAAAGGCTAATTTTAACACTAACAATATTTACTTTCTTGATGCGCCTACCATGGAGCACTGGGGCTTTAAAGTCAAAGTCTTAGGATCTTCAACCCAGCAGCAAGAGAGCTTGATGCGCCTTAAACAAAGCACATTTTATCTAGAAATTTCCCAAAGCTGCCAAGCAATTGATCTGGCGCTTTCCAAGATAAAAGTCCTGATTGATGCTGTGATTAATCAAGATATCGATCTCAAAGTTAAGCTGTGTAGTTATGATCTCATCGTCAACGATCAGGTCAGTGCTAACCGTATGCGCCTTTTGGAAATTGATTCCTTTTTAGCCCAGCAAAGCAAGCTTAAGAACTCTATTTACTTCTTAAATAGCCTTAAGGGCGTATTGCAGCTCTATCCTTTAGCTTACTTCTTACAAGAGCAAAACTTTAAGAGTGCTGACCTGAATTTAAATTTAAATATCTTAGATTGCTTTACCCCTGAGCAAAAAGAACAAATTCAGCATATGGCTGTGCTCTTGGATAGCAAGCATGAGCCTTGTAAGTGGCTCTTAAATGTTGCTACCTTAAGTAAAGCTCTGTGCTCTCAAGAGGACTTGGGCATTATCTACGCATGCTCCTTACTAGGCTTAGATAATTTGCTCCAGGCTTTTAATAGCCTAAAGCGCATGGAAAGTGACCTTACTATCGACCAAATGATAGATAAGCTCTCTGCGCTTTATAATAATGACACTCATGCCACTATCGTACGACTCCAAGACTTTGTTACAGGTTCAAGCTATGCAAGCTTTAAGCTCAAGAAAGCAGACCCTCTTGATGGCTATGACTTTATTAACCATATAGCTAATAAGAACCCAAAAGAGCTGGTCTTAAACGTAGATTTAAAGGCAGTAGCTAAAAAAGGCCTGACCTTAACTAATGTCGCCCCTACCAAGGCAAAGAAAGGCTTAGAGCTTACTAATGTAGCTGTCTCTGCATCTACAAAGCCTGCCTCTTTAGAGAGCAAACCTGTAGCCCAAGCCTCTGTAGCTCCCGCTCCACAAGCAGATGAAGCTGCCAAGGCTGACAATGCCCCAGCCCTTACCAAGGCAAAGAAAGGCTTAGAGCTTACTAACGTAGCTGCCTCTGTCTCCACAAAGCCTGCCTCTTTAGAGAGCAAACCTGTAGCCCAAGACTCTGTAGCTCCAGCTCCACAAGCAGATGAAGCTGCCAAGGCTGACAATGCCCCAGCCAAGGCAAAGAAAGGCTTAGAGCTTACTAATGTAGCTGCCTCTGCATCCACAAAGCCTGCCTCTGTAGCTCCTACCAAGGAAGAGAGAGCTCCTGTGGTTAAAGAAAGTACTAAAGTAGAGGCTATGTCAGATTCTGAAAATGCTATTAAGAGTGATGAATCTAAGCGTAATAAGGATGAGCTAGAGGATGTCTATGTAGAGCTTGATGATAGAGCTTTTAATGTAGTGAAAAACTACTATGAGCGCACCGATATGCATGAAGTACAGCCAACTAACTTCTTGCATAAGGCTAAGCAGCACTTTGAATCTATTATTGAGAATCTTGAAGCTTTCTGTGAGGAAAAGGAACACCCTACTATAACGAAAGATCCTAAGCATAAGGTCTTTAGAACAACGAAGACAAAAGAAGAAACCAAAGCTAAGCCTTTAGCCCCACTGCCTGACGCTACCTCTATTGAAGACTACAACATAATTGATGTAGCCGCATTAGAAGAACAAGAAAATCACAGTGAGTCCGATGAGGGCACAGTTACGGTCAAGACATCTGCCAAGAGTGATGCGGTCTTATCGCAAGATAAGGTTAATAGCCAAGCTGCATCTTCTGATACTGACTCTGCTGGTCTTAAAATTGTATGGCAATTATTCTCTGGCGAGGAAATTGTTGAGACTGACAGGCAGCGTCCAGTTTCTCACGAGATTGTTAGTGCCAATTTAGGTACCAACAGTACTGTTTCTAAGGATCAAGCCAAAGACAATATAAAGGATTCAGCCCTTGCATCTGTAGGCATTGAGATGACTCAGGTTGCTCCAAAGGCAAACTCTGATGCTAGCAGTGATTATGTAAGTGTCCAAAGTGGCTCTATCTTAAGATTAGAAAATGCAGACCAAGAGATTAAGGGCTCTGGTGCTACGCTCTCAAATGTCCTTGAGGTAGCTCCTGTAGCTTTAAGTCTAACTAATACTCAAGATCAGGCAAAGAATACCTTAGTGCTCCAAGCCGCCTCCGACACCAAGAATTTAGAACTTGGCGCTTTACCAAATTCAGGTGCTCATGAGAGCTCCTTAGGGGGTATTAGTGCTTTAACTGATGGGCTTAATTTAGTAGCTGCCCGCATAGAGACTAATACCTTCCAAGGCGCCGAGTATGTCTTAAGCAATCAAAAGCAAACTCTCCCTGCCATTAAGGAAGTGCTAACTCAGGACAATACTGACGCTTTAAAGGCTAAGTCCATCTCAGCTGATAGTGAAGATAAGGAACTAGAGCACTCTAAGCCTAGCTCTAAGGGCAGTTCTCTATTAGCTAAGATTAAGGAAAAAGACAAAAAGACTACTAAAAAGAAGCGTGATCTAGAGGCTGAAAAAGCCAAGGCTCAAGGCGTATGGGAAATGGCTATTAGTAAGACTAAAGATGAGTCTAGTGATAGCAGCACTGCTAAAGCTACTAAGGAGCAGCCAAGTGAAGCTACAACCTTAGAGCTCCAAAATCTCAATGCTAAACCAGCAGTAGCAAGCTCCAGCACCGATGTAGCAGCAGATATCCAAGAGCCTGAACAGGATACTCAGGGGCTAACGGACTTAGAGAACCAAGGCCTTGATAAGAGCAATGCCTCGCAAGAAAGCACTGCAAGTGAAGATAAGTCTGCTGCTCATAAATTAGATAGGGTCAGAGACTTAGCTCAAGCGGTAAATCATGGCATTGCTAAAAAGAAGCAGGCTCAAGCTAAGGCCCTAGCCTGTGATTCAATCACTTGTGATTCAATCACTTGTGATTCAATCACCAGTGAAGCTCAACTTACTGAGGCAGAAAAGTCCAAGGCACTCTTACAGCAAAAGCCTACTGACGAACAACTGGCTGCTTATAAGGAAGCTTGCAGTATGGTGGGTGTGCATAAGAGCACTTCCTGCCACAATATTTCTGCTAGTGATCATTTGGCTCAAGATGTAATTAAAAATCCTTACAGCAATAACAGTAGCTCTACTTCACTAGCTAATCTCTTAACTAAGGAAGATAAAGCCCCAAAAGCAAGTGCCGTTACTAATGAGACAATGCATGTAGGTACCTTTGATCCTCTTACTGCTACCTATATTGCCACTGAAAGCTCCTCTTCTTGCGAACAAGTAGCTGCTCCAAAGGAAGATAAAACCCCAGAGGCAAGTGTCTCTTCAAGTGCTGTTACTAATGAGACAATGCATGTAGGTGCCTTTGATCCTCTTAGTGCTACCTATATTGCCACTGAAAGCTCCTCTTCTTGCGAACAAGTAGCTGCTCCAAATGCACTACGCACGCAAAAGCAAGAACAATCTGAGGCTGAAAAGACCACACTGGCTGATACTGCGACTATTGAAGCTCAAGGTGAGGGAGAGACTGAGAGCTTTGATGATGACTTCATGCAAGATTTCTTAGCAAGCCAAAGCCCTGATTTCTTTGGAGATAATTTTAGTAACAATGAGAACTACAATTACCCAGATAATGCAGCACGTGAGAATGACTGGGATCAGCTCTTAGAATGTGATGATGCTTTAATTAAGCTCAAATACACTGTGCTCTATGCGCAAAGCATGCTCTTAACGCAAAGCCAATATGACAGCTTATTAGAAGGCAATCCTTTTACTGCACCTAAGTTAAGGGCTTGGCAAAACGTGGCTAATAGTACTCTTAATCAATCCTTAGGAACCATAAAGACTTTAGAGGGCTATAAGGAGACTATGATTGACCTGTTAAGCAACCACAATAACGATATGAACGTACTTAATCAGCATTTATCGAAGTTTAAGTACTACCGTCGTACCTTAGGTACTACTTGGGAGGTACAGGCTAATAATGTCAAAGGACCTTATGGCAAAGCAGAACGCGTATCTTTTGAAAGTCTTGCTAACACCAACAAGGTTCACTTTGTGCTTGCTTGTCTGCTCTTATGTGCTGGCAATATCTCCAAGCTGGCCAATGAGTGCCTCTTAGAACGCGCTTACAAAAACTGCAATCTCGAAAGTCCTATCTAAAAAAAAGATAAGCCTCGTGAATTACTCCCGCCAAATCATACGATTATGGCGTGAGCTTCATGACGTAGCTAATTTAAACTTTATCCTGCATACGGGCCTTGGACTAAAAGTGTTCAGGGACCGTATGGCTATGGTCTTACCTAAAAAGCGCAATTAGCACTGGTTCAATTAAAGCCC
>Tim_p2__coassemble_2297_pt1 | contig 7115 bp, 3 predicted proteins | sample Tim_p2__metabat2_low_PE_020 | metagenome-assembled genome bin Tim_p2 | reverse complement strand
GAATAATATTGTTCTGGGTTAAAGCGGCAGTTTCAGAGGCAAAGTCAGTATCGCGGATACGAGAACGAGCATCAGACTGATTTTCAGACACATTTGCCTGATTACGAATAGAAGATTCCATTCTATTCTGAATGGCACCCAGCTCGGCGCGCTTAGAATCAACTAATTGAATGAACTTATCGATATTGGCTAAAGTATTGTTGGCTTTGTCAACTGAGCTAACAGTAAAAATGGCCTTTTTAACTTTTTTACCAGCAACATCCACCTCTATTTCTGTTAAGCCAAATGTACCATTAGCACCAATACCACCTACACCAGGAGCTTGAGTTGCGATGCCAGATACGTTAAAAGCCTTACACCAGACTAAGCCAATAGTGTCACCTTGATTGGCACCTACTTGGAAGATCATCTTACCCTTATTGGTACCGTCCTTTGGAATTAAGGAATTATCACCGATACCATCTAAAATGGTAGCGCCTGCAAAGGTGGTTTGCTGGGCAATACGGGAAATTTCTAAAGAAAGCTGTTGCACTTCCTCTTGGAGGGCCTTGCGGTCTTCGGCGGTGTTGGTACCGTTTGCAGATTGGACGGCTAAGACACGAATACGTTGGAGCATATTGGTGGTTTCATCAAGGGCACCTTCGATGGTTTGAGCTAAGGCAATACCGTCATTGGTGTTGCGATTGCCTTGATTGAGGCCGTTTATTTGGGAGGTTAGACGGTCAGAAATTTGGAGGCCTGCTGCGTCGTCCTTGGAGGAATTAATACGCAAGCCCGAGGCCAAGCGCTGATAGCTGACATTTAAGCTATTGGTGGCATTGGTTAATTTTCTTTGAGCGTTAATGGAACTAACGTTTGTCTGGACATACAAGGCCATAATGAAATCTCTCTTTTAAAATAAAATCACAACTAGCAAGCAAAAGCTAAAACACTTTGCTTAGCTTGACTGACAGTCTTTCATTAATCTTGCATGCACAGGCTATGCCAATAGTGTTAACTAATTACCATAAATAGCCAGCTTCAGCCTACAGCACGGCATTTTTTGCCTCCCTGCAATCTTATTGACCTTAAAAGCAGGGCGGCAAATAGCGGCAAATTTCGACCCTTGCTACCTTGCCAAGCCAAGTGCTTCGCTTAAGTTGCGGCAAAGATAGCGGTGCCAATCCTTACCAAGCTCTGCTGTTGTTTTCTTTAGTTGAGGCTTGGCAAATATTGGGAGCGGTTGAGTACTATGGTACGGGCGTTATCGTCAAGATGGCGGCGCAAGCTAGGGTCGATGCCTAGGCAGGCAGCCAAGGACTCTAAATAACCTAATTCCAAGAAATGGCTATTATTTAAAAGCACAGCTGAGAGCAAGTAAATATCGATATTCTCCTCAGGGTAACGTACTTTCTGAGCCAAAAGCTCGGGGTCTAAGTCAATGGTTAAGAGGCGGTCAACCTCACCACGAATATTGTTGTACAGTTGCTTTGGTACTACAGAGAAACAAAAATCAATTAAGGAATTATGTTCATTAGTCTCAATACGACCATCAGCACGCATGGCAAAGATCATGGTTTGCACTAAAAGCAGAACAATCTCGTATAAGGTAGCCTCATTGCCTTCTTCTAAAGTGCCATCAGGGCGTAAGAGCGCGGATCTACGGCGCATCCACTGCTTGAACATACCAAAGGCCATAATATCAGCAGGCTGGGCTTCACGCTTATTGCTAGCTAAATACTTAGCTACATAATCAGATGGCATGAAGTAAGAGCTAATTCTGCGCTCTAAGCGACGCTCTTCTTCTGAGGCGCGGCTCAAGCCTACTTGGTTTGACTGACCATTAAGATCATTCTTGCCCGCAAAAGCACGGATTACAGGATGCTCTAAAGCAGGTGCTTCTTGATTATCATTAGCCATTAACGTGGTGCTACTACCTACAGGGGCTTGTGTTTGCTCTAAGTCCATAGCCAAATTCTCATCTGAGCCCTCGCTACTTAAGGGCTGATTATTATGTGGCACTAAAGAGTAATTCGCTACAGGGGACGAACTATTAATATCTGTGCCTATGTCAGTCGATAAATATAGCGGATTTGATGTATCACTGACAATTACTTGCCCCGCAACTGTGCAAGTTGAGCGCTTATGGCCCTGCAAGGCCTTTTGGAAATCACCTACGGCTTGATGTTCCAAAACATAGTTGGTGGAGCTATCCATATCCTTAAAGCCCAACAAGGAAGATAAAGCCTCAGAGAGCTCATTTAATCCCCAATGAGCTTTATTTTTAGAAGCCTTGTCCTTAAGGGCAGTAAACCATGAAGCACTTACTTGCTTGTTAATAATCTTGCTTACGTGCTCTTCTGTAGGGGCATTATTAGCACACAAGCTGACATACAAATTATTACCCCAAGACTTTTGGCCCTTGCTCTTAGAGAGAGCTTGATTAAGCGCCTTGTTGGCAGTGCCAGTGCGGCTTACACTCTGAGCATAAGCCGAGCGTTGAGCTAACTTAGCATGGATGGTACCAGAGCTGACAATTTGAACAGCCACTTCCTCTTCTTCATCGCCATTATGGCTTAAATCCAAGCTTGGATAACTATCAGTGCTCTTGGTTTCACCATTTATGCTTACCTGAGGCTGCTCACCATTAAGATTGCTCTCAACACCTTGACGGGATGGTACTTGGCAATGCAAGCCATCAAAGCTTGCTTGCTCCTTATCCATATTAAGCGCCGCATCGCTCTCTTCAACCAAGGCTAATAAGGAGCGAATGCCATCATCACTAGAACCATGAAATACCAAGCTCTCGTGCTCAGACTCTACTACAGAGTGCGAGCTTAATAAAAACTCATCTGGGCTCTTGGCAAAAGGACTTGCATAAGGACGAGCCATGACCTTAGACACAATATCCTCTTGATGACTATTAATATTAATAGAGGCATCGTCAGGGGATGGAGTAAAAGTGGGTAAATTCTTAAAGAAATCTGCTGTTTCTTGCAAAGTACGACGACCACGCACCCAATATTGCTTGGCTGTCTTGGCCTTAGCCTTTAAAGATAAAGAGCGTTGATACTTGGACGAGCCCTGAGTGATAGGCGGGGAATTGACACTGTGCGCGTAGCTTTGAGGCTCTTGACAGCTTAAAATAGCTTCTAGAGAACCGCCAGGAATCACAGCTGGTATGGCACTTTCAGCTACGGCTTTAATCGGAGCATAAGAGCTATTGTGAGAGCTTGCAGGGTCGACACAATAGGAACTGTTCTTCATCTCTAATGGCATAGTACGATGAGCACCACAAGCATAGGCTAGCGCAGGAGATAAAGAGTGTACGGTCATAGGACTCAGAGCACGAGCCTGAGAGTGCAGAGCATTCCAGTCAATTAAAGAGCACAAACGGCCAAAGCTCTCAGTGAGCTTAGTGCTCAAATCAATACCTACTCCAGTAGGACTTTCAGAGCCCTGACCTGCAACACTGATACTATTAATGAGACTTATATTGTCACTATTGGATCGATCTGCCATAGCTGAAAAATTCCTCTAAGCAGCGCTATCTTCTTAAGCTCTTATACCCTAAACTTAAGCTAATTGTTAGTACAGGCTCTTACATACACAGAGCCTCATGAAAAAAGACTTAAGAACATAGCCTAAAAGTCATTAGAGTTAAAAAACTCGTATGCTAAAAAACTTGGTGCAGGATGCAATCACCCTACGTAGATACCTTAGCGCAAAAAAGTTAGCTGCAAATTAGCTCATCTAAGGCTGCAAAACTTTAATCACTTCACGTCCAAGGCCTTGAGTCTATTGAGCTTACAGTGCAAACAGAATCGAATCTGCTTGCCTTGGCCTCTTGATTCGCTACTAATTCTAGTAAAAAATCATCCCTTTTAGCTAAAAGGCGGCGCTCTTAGCTCTCTATTGCTCACTAAGCATGCACAAATTACCCTTAGTGCACCATTTGATGTCTTTAACAGTGCCAAAATAGCGCACTTTAGCGCTTTACATCTATACCTAAGCCTCATTCCGTGCACTTAACACAAGCACGCTCGCTCCAGCACTACATCTCATCCATTATCGCAGGTAGAGATGATGGAAGATTGAGAAAAAAGCGCATATCTATGCTAAAAATCACAAAATTAAAGCTAAATCACAAAACAAAAAAGCCCAAAGGCAAACTACCCTTGGGCTCTAAATACACATATTTAGAAAGCTGTAATTACACACGCCCTTTAAGCACGACTCCTGCACTCAGCACAATAAAGAACAACTGCTTTTCTTTAAGCTTTGGCCTTAGTTTAGTATAACAAGGTGCCTAGGCAGCAAAGCTAGGCTTAGGTCTTCCTATAAGGCAGAGCATACGTGTTTAGTTCCAGCCTGTGGCTTCGCGCAGGCCGTCGGCAATATCGGCGGCAGTTGGAACAACGGTGACACCTGCATCACGTAGGGCTTGTTGCTTAGCAACGGCTGTGCCCTGACCTCCAGAAATAATAGCTCCTGCATGGCCCATACGCTGACCTGCTGGAGCACTAGCACCTGCAATATAGGACACTACAGGCTTGGTCATATTTTCTTTAATCCAAGCAGCAGCTTCTTGCTCTGAGGTACCACCAATTTCACCTACTAAGACCACAGCCTCAGTTTGAGGGTCTTGCTCAAAGAGCTTTAGCATATCAACAAAGTTAGAGCCCTGCACAGGGTCGCCACCAATACCTACACAAGTAGATTGACCAAAGCCAGCATCGGTAGTTTGCTTAACAGCCTCATAAGTGAGAGTACCTGAACGAGAGACAATACCTACCTTGCCTTTAGAGTGAATAGCTCCTGGCATAATGCCTACCTTGCACTCACCTGGGGTAACAACACCAGGGCAATTAGGGCCAATTAACATGGTATTGGAATTACGTAAACGGGCTTTGACACGTAACATGTCGAGAACAGGAATACCCTCAGTAATACAAATGACCAATTCCATACCTGCATCAATGGCCTCAAAGATAGAATCAGCGGCAAATGGAGGTGGAACAAAAATCATAGAGCAAGTGGCATGGGTGACCTCCATAGCCTCGTGCACTGTATTAAACACAGGTAAGCCTAAATGGGAGCTACCACCACGACCTGGAGTAACACCGCCTACAAGCTTAGTGTCAAAATAAGCTAAGCATTGCTCGGAGTGAATAGTGCCTTGGGAGCCTGTGATACCTTGGCAAATGATCTTGGTATCCTTGTTAATCAAAATGCTCATGATGCCTTTAATCCTTAACTAACCGAAGTGAAGTACGTGCTTATAAAGAAGCCTTTTGTACGGCTAATAAAGCCGCCTCACGCAGACCATGAGCTGCGGTAATATCCAGACCACTGTTCTTTAAGATCTCAGCACCATCTTGAGCATGGTTGCCTTCTAAACGCACCACTACAGGCACTTGAGTTCCTACATCATGAACAGCACCTAAAATACCCTCGGCAATGAGGTCACAACGGACGATACCGCCAAAGATATTGACCAAGATACACTTGACATTCTTATCTTCCAAGATGATCTTAAAGGCTTCCATCACACGCTCTTTAGTAGCCGTACCACCTACATCTAAGAAGTTGGCAGGTTCTCCACCACAGGCCTTGATGATATCCATGGTGCCCATAGCTAAACCTGCACCATTAACTAAACAGCCAATGGATCCATTTAAAGGCACATAAGAGAAGTTAGAGGCCACAGCACGGGCAATGCGTGGATCCTCTTGGGATGGATCATCGAGATCTAAGAACTCAGGATGACGGTATAAAGCATAAGAGTCGATATTAATCTTGGCATCTAAGCACAATAAAGAGCCATCAGTAGTTACGGCCAAAGGATTAATTTCTACTAAGGATAAATCCTTGTCGACAAAGGCACGGGCAATACCCATGAAAATCTTGGCAAATTCATTAACTTGCTTGCCTTTTAAACCTAAGCGATAGGCTAAATCTCTACCTTGATAAGGCTGAGGGCCAGTGAGCAAGTCAATATTGACTTTTAAAATCTTGGAGGCATCACGAGCGGCGAGCTCTTCAATGGACATACCGCCCTCAGAGGCCATAATGGTCAAATTAGAGCTAGTTCTATCAATAGTGGCGCCTACATAGAGCTCACGTACTGACTCAGTGGCACGCTCAATTAAGATACGGGAAACTAACTTGCCCTCAGGACCTGTTTGATTAGTAACTAAACGAGCGCCTAACCACTTGGCCGCAAAAGCCTCAGCCTCGGCAGGAGTCTTAACTACAGCAACACCGCCTGCTTTGCCACGAGCACCAGCATGAACTTGGCATTTACATACAAAAGGACCTGGGGCTAATTCATAGGCAAACTTACCAATACCCAAAGCTTTGGTGCTAATACGGAAATCCGCAATTGGTAAGCCATAAGAGCGTAAGAGCTCCTTTGATTGATACTCGTGCAAATTCATAAACAAAAAACCTGATCTGTTCTACTATTGTCCTACTCTATAGATAAAGAGGACTAAGCATGCAACTAGAGCCCCAAGAGCAATCAGCAAAGCACTACTCTATTGCTCTGGTGATTGCCCTCTTAACAGCTCTAGACAAAGATAACAGCTACAACCTAAAGCATAAGCCGTGTTGGTATTATAGGATCTTGAGCTCATAAACATAAGGCGCATCTAAGCATGACAAAGCCTACTCTACAGCCATTTTCACCGCCTCAATCAAGCCATAAAGCGCATACCTATGCTCTTTACACCTGACCCAAGACCAGCTCCATAGCACTGCCTAATTCAAGTGCAAAATTTGCGCACCTCACCATTTTTGCACCAATAAAACACACAAAACTCACATCTCATTCATTAATGCACTAAATAAATGCAAAAATCACCCTCAAAACCAATGAGCCACTACCACTTACCACTCAACATCTCCATTAGCCCTGTCTACAGACTCAATCAGCTGGCAAACTTATCCCCAGCGCAGCATAGCTAGAACCGCCCAAAGTGATTGCACTGGCTCTATAAAGCAGCCAATGGCTAAACCTCCCCTCAGATTAATAAGTACGTCAGCTTATAGCTATAGCTAGTATGAGCAGACAAGATGTAAAGTAAGATACCTATTGCTCAATTGAATTTCTGTGCAAAAAGAGATACCTATAG
>Tim_p2__coassemble_2036_pt1 | contig 7839 bp, 3 predicted proteins | sample Tim_p2__metabat2_low_PE_020 | metagenome-assembled genome bin Tim_p2 | reverse complement strand
GCAAGCTACTAGAGCGCATGCACCTATGAAAAGGCAAGTGCTATGGTATGCCTTATTTGAGGGGCTTTAGGGGAGGTGGCCATGTTTTTTTGCCTAGGTCTACTTGACCCTAACGCTTGGAAGCGCGCATGTAATAGCGCTTCATGGCCTCTTGGAGCAGCGACTCATGGGGATATTGAGCAATAATATTGCTTACTACTGCTACTAAGGCCCTCTTAAACTCATCCCCATCTTCGGTGCTCATATAGCGCTTATAGGTCTCCTCATAAATAGGACTGGTATTTTTGAGCTGACGCACGCTTTGGGTAATGAACTTATTTACCATATTTTGAGCTTCTTCTTTGTCCTCATTAGACAGCACTGCATCTTGGTACTGATCTAAGTTCACTACATTCTTACTGAGATTGAACAAGACCTCATTGTACTCGTCTGAATTGCCCTCCCAGCCTGCAAAGAAGTGCTCATTAAAAGCGCGAATGATATTATCAAGAGAATCCATAGGATCCTCTTTTTCTTTAGCGCTTATTATGTTCTGATCATCAGGCTTGACCTCACTACCATTGCCATCTAATTCAATAGTTTGGTTTAAGGCAACACAACGTAGGCCATAAGTATTGAGGTCGATACTGTCTAATAAGTCGCTAACATCATCATTCTTAGTTTTGACTACTAACTCAGGAATTAAGAAGCGTAAGAACCAAAAGAGCTTTTCACATTCCAGCAAATTGCTCTCAATAATGGCAGCCATACGACTATAGCTGCGCACAAATTGCTTGCACTTGAGCTTAAAGTCTTGCTTAGCTAAGTCATCCAATTCAAGCTCATGCTCAAAGCGCTCTACGGCCCTATCAATTAAAGGTGCCAAATCCTCGGCTGAAGCGCCCTTTAAGTACAAATTAATAAAGTCATCTAGCTCTTGTTGATAGAACACACCAAAGCCCAAGAGCACGCTCTTAAGATCTAAGAGCAGATTAATATCACTACCCTCAGTTAAGTAGATTGAGGTATAGAAAGGCTCAAAAGACTTTTTGATATCCTCGACACTATTGTAAAAATCAAGTACAAAGAGAGCTTCACTAATTTTCCCTAAGGCAGGAGCAGCACGATTTAAGCGCGAGAGTGCTTGTACCGCCAAGACACCACAAAGAGGCTTATCAACATACATAGCACACAGCTTAGGCTCATCAAAGCCCGTTAAGTACTTATTGGCCACTACCAAGATACGATACTCATCAGTAGCAAAGTTCTTGGTAATATCCACGCCCTCAAAGCCATTGAGTTTCTTCTCACTGCACTCAATACCATCTACAGTCTTTTCTCCTGTAAAGGCAACTGCTAGCTTAAAGCCCACCTTGCGCTCTTGGGCAAGCTGTTGCAAGGTCTTGAAATAGCGCACCGCACACTCAATGTCCTTGGTAACTACCATAGCCTTAGCTTTGCCATGAAGCTTTGGCTGGACTTTTTGCACAAAGTGATCGAGCATGACCTGAGCTTTAGCGGCAATGGCACTATCATCACGCTCTACATAGCGCTTAAGGAGCTTTTGAGCTTGATCCTTGTTGTAATCAGGATTGCCCTCAATGCTTTTGATAATCTCATAATAGCTACTATAAGTGGTGTAATTTGAGAGCACATCTAAAATAAAGCCCTCTTCAATAGCTTGCTTCATGCTATACAGGTGAAAAGGACGATATGAGCCATCACTATCTTTAGTTCCAAAGCGCTCTAAAGTCTCTTTTTTCGGAGTTGCTGTAAAGGCAAAATAGGAGCAATTAGTGTTCATTTTGCGCCCAGCACACAACTCAAACAATAAGGCTTCAGTAGCACTTTGATAAGAGCTGCTATCTTCATTGGACTTTTGCAAAGAAGCATTTAGCTTATCTGCCGCACTACCTGATTGGGAGCTATGAGCCTCATCAATAATGACAGCAAAATTGTTCCCGCTTAAGTCCTTAATGGCAGCATAGACAAAAGGGAACTTTTGGATAGTGGTGGTAATCAGGCGCTTACCTTTCTCCAAAGCAGCTTGAAGTTCATTAGAGGAATCAACATGCTGCACAATATTATTGACTGAGCTAAAAGCCTTAATATTGCTAGTTAATTGCTGATCTAAAAGCCGCCTATCAGTAACGACAATTACTGACTTAAATAATTTGTTATTAAGGCCATGTGACCCTTGAGCCTGTAGCGAGCTTGGACAGAGGTCTAACAGCTTAAAGGCCAGCCAAGTAATGGAATTTGACTTGCCAGAGCCTGCAGAGTGCTCAATTAAATAGGTCTTACCTACTCCATAAGCCGCCACATCAGAGGTGAGCTTATTAACTACATCTAATTGGTGGTAGCGTGGGAAAATGAGCTTGCTTGCATATTTGAGTTCAATGGCATGCTTATGTCCTGACTTGCCAAAGTCAAAACTTACATAATTTAAAAGAATGTCACTTAAGACATCCTTTTGCAGCACTTCTTCCCAAAAATAAGCAGTACGATAGCCCTTATCTGACGGAGGGTTGCCTGCACCTTGACCATTAGGCTGACCTAGGTTAAATGGCATAAAAACAGTACTTTTGCCCGCTAACTTAGTGGTAAAGAAAACCTCATTTTTGTCTAAGGTAAAGTGCGCAATACAGCGCCCGAATTTAAACAGCGTATCTTTGTCGGATCTACTAAAGCGATATTGTCTTTGGCCATGCTCACGCGCACTTTGGCCTGTCCATGGATTTTTCAGCTCCATGGTAAAGATAGGCAAGCCATTGACAAAGAGCACCATATCAACGCTATCTTGCTTGTCATAAGCAAATTTAACTTGGCGGGTAATAGAAAACTGATTTTTCAGATAGTTGTGGTGGGCTGACTCACTATCAAAGGCCGAAGGCTTTGGGTAAAACAAATTGAGCTTGATACCATTGACCTCAATGCTATTACGCAGTACATACAATAGGCCAAATTTGGCAATCACATTATTTAAGCGCGACAACAAATCACGCTTAAAAGTCTCACAATTAGCCTGCTCTTCTTTTAGCTGATTAGAGGAGCGCAAAAATGAGAACAAGCGCTCGACATCTAAAGCCTTATCTTTATCAAAGTGCTTAGTGGAGCCAAAATAATAGTGTTTATCGTCAGGGTGCTGAAGCAAAACATCATTGGCCGCAGGATTGCTAAGTGCTAGTTGCTCACGCTCTTCTTTACAAGAGCCCACTAAAGCCTTCTCAATTAACTGCTCAAAATTGATTTCTTTGGTTTGACTCTCGCCCATACTCATCAACCTCTAAACAACAACTAAATTAAGAGCGCCCGCCCCAGCAAGCATATATCCATCCCCAAACAGCTCCCAAGGTAAGATAGCCTACAGGCCCCTTAAAATTCAAAGCTCCTGCTCTATCCTACCATGTTAAAGCACTAGAACTTATTATCTCACAAATACCCCTACTTCCATATCTATGGCCTAGGCTTTGAGCATAATCTTAAGCTTTTTATAAGCTGCGCTCTAGCCATCGAGCTACCACAAGAGCAAGGCTCAATAAAAAAACCTATGCAGCGAGCGAACCTAAACCTTCAAGCCATCTGGCATGGCATAGCCTAGATTGCCCCTCATGACCAAGCACTTAGATTTACTTACGTACCATTTCTTATGGCCCAAGAATACGGTTCTCGCCGCCTAAAAAGCACAAGACCAGCTCAATTAACATCAAGCTGGCCTTTAAGGAAACTTACTTAGTAGCCAAGGGCCATTAAGCAACCTTGATCTTGCCTGTTACCGCATCGCTAATAATGATTTGCTTACGCTCCTTTAAGAGCTCAATCATCCTCTGGCGCTTCTCAATAAGAGCATCAATCTTGCCACACTGGTCATCAAGATAGGCCGCAATGGCGCACTGTTCTTCTAGTGGAGGAAGGAAATAAGTTAAAGAACCAATAAATTGAGACGAAACTCTTGGCATTTTTGCGCCATATGTAGCTGCCGAACATACTTCAGTAAATTTTGATGATAACATTAAGTAAAATACAAACTTACCAAATGATTCATTATTAACTTTATAAACAAAGAAGTCACCAACAGCGTTACCAGCTCTATCTGCTAGCCATACTTTTTGTAAATAAGGTCTTAATTTGCCATATAAGATATCGCCTTTACAAAAAGCAACTCCATCCCCATCAAAAATTGAGTCAGATAACACTAGTCTACCAGTCTTACTTTCAATATTTTCTAATCCAACTTTAAAGGATTCTAGTGAAGGTTTAGTCTTAAGAGTTAAAAAATTCTTAAATCTATATACCTCCCAGTGCTCAGGAATTTCGCCCAGCCAATCAACGCCGCTGTCTTTTAAAGGCACATTAGGGTCAAGGCCTTTAGTGACAGCTTGGCTGATGATAATTTGCTTGCGCTCTTGTAGAAGCTCAATGGCTCGCTCAAGCTTTTCAACGGCACTATCAAGCTTTCCGCACTGGTCATCAAGATAGGCCGCAATGGCACGCTGTTCTTCTAGTGGAGGAACAGATACAAGCATTGATAAAAGCAACTTACTATTTACACTAGGAATTGGGCCACCATTATCCATATATGACATATCTACAGTAGTCATAAAGTAATAAAAATAATGAGCAATAACGTTTGGGTTAAATATATGTAGAGCACCACAATTGTTATCAAGACAACACGGTGAAGAACTAATCCTCCTACCATTTTTTCTCATTGCCTCTCCAATTTTAGGGAATAGTATTGAATTAGCAGGAACAAGAGTAAAATTATGGGCTATTAACACAGTACTAGAAATATAGTTTTCAGAAGACTCAAGATATACACTATTGCCTCTATTGATGTTTTTAGCTTTATATACAGGATACTCTCCTGAACTATGCCCCTGTAAACTAATAGGAAATCCGTTTCCAGAATACATAGAAGCAATTCTTTTTAATTTTAAAATCTCCCAGTGCTCTGGAATTTCGCCCAGCCAATCAACGCCGCTGTCTTTGTAGCTACTATAACGTTCCATGCTTACTCCTTACCAAAGAGGGTTTGAAGTAAAGAGGAGACCTCTAACTCAAGTGCTTGCAAGTCAGCTTGGTTGTGCTCGAGGGTGCGCAATGGAGTTGGCTTGTAGAAGTACTTGTTAAAGGAGATCTCACAGCCAATCTTGGTATTAGGGATATTAATCCAAGCATCAGGTACGTAAGGATGCACCTCAGAGAGGAAGTACTCATATATATCCTGAGTGCAAGTAATCTTCTCTTTGTCTTTTAAAGCAGTATCGCTTTCATATTGGACAAAATGACCCTTGCCATCTGGGAAGAAGCCATAGGATGCCAATCTATCTTCTGGCACTTGGTAGTCATTTAAGAGCTTTTTAATCTCTGAGCTGTTGGCCTTATAGATCTTCTTTACTAAAGGCTCTGCCTTATCATCAATCTCAGACATTGCAAGAGTAATAGCCTTAATATCCTTGGCACTAATAGGCAAGGCTATCTCTTGGGCGCACTTAGTAACCTTATGGGAAAATACAGCAAAATCCATGTACACATCTGTACCTACAGCGCGCTGCAGCTGTTGAGCGCTATCTACTATGCTCTTACGATCGTTCCAGTTTTTAGCATCCAATAGAGCATCAAGCTGCTTATCACTGAGCTTAAGCTCGTTTTCCTCTAAGTAGCTCTTAATCTCATCACGCTTGTCTTTCAGGCTTACAAAAACTTGCTCGCCATAGCTTTGATAGAGCCACTTGCTAAACTCAGGCTGCTTAGTATCAAACAACATTGAGTCAATAATGCTTTGCTTAAACTGACTGCGATAGCGTAATGGGCGCTCAATAGTCACATCAAAATAGCGCAGCTCGTCATTAGCAAATACTTTGGAGACAACTAAAGAGCTCTCATCCTTGGTATTTTCACAAGCAAAGTATGCATCTAAGATGGCATCTTGATATTGAGGACTAATAGTGCAATTACGGGCACCTTGATTCTTGCGTAGCTTCTCAAAGGCTTGCGAGGCGTCGATTAATTGAACCTTACCTTGACGCTCAGTAGGCTTCTTGTTAGTTAGCAGCCATACATAAGTTGCAATGCCTGTGTTGTAGAAAATATTATTTGGCAACTGGATAATGGCATCTACTAAGTCATTTTCCACCAAATAGCGACGAATATTACTCTCACCTGAGCCAGCATCACCAGTAAATAAAGAGGAACCATTATGAATGGAGGCAATACGGGTGCCTTGAGGTTGTTGCTCCAAACTCTTCATCTTAGAAATCTCCTCTAAGATAAAGAGTAGCTGACCATCTGAGGTACGAGGAGTACAAGCAAGCTCTTCTACCTCACCCAAGAAATTAGCCAAACTCAGCTTATAGCGATTATCTAACAGCTGCTTGCCCTCATAAATATGAGCTTGGTCAATATCCCAAGACTTGCCATATGGAGGATTGGTAATCATGTAGCCAAAGGTTTGCTTGGCAAAGTGATTTTCTTTAATGGTATTGCCCAAATGAATGCCTTTAGAGGCTACCCCTTTAATAATCAGGTCAGATTTGCAAATAGCATAGGTCTCAGGGTTAATTTCAGTACCGCTTAATCTTATACGATCATCAGCTACCCCTTGTGCCCTGAGATAGTTGTGACTTTCAGTTAGCATGCCGCCAGAGCCACAAGCTGGGTCATAAATAGAAATAATCTTTGGTAAGTTATCGCTTACAGGCTCAAAGACTAAACGGCACAGCAAGTGAATGGCATCACGGGGAGTAAAGTGCTCACCAGCCTCCTCGTTATTTTCTTCATTGAAGCGACGTAAGAGCTCCTCAAAGAGCATGCCCATAGAGACATTATCTAATGCAGGCAAGACATTGCCTTGAGTATCTCTTACCTCTTTATCAGTAAGATTAATAGCAGGATCGGTAATACGCTCAATGGCTGGCAAGAGGCGATCATTAGTGGCTAATTTAGTAGCTACTTCCATATAATTGAAGTTCTTAATCACCTCTTGGACATTAGAGCTAAAACCATTGAGATAATCAGTGAAATTGCTTAACAAGATATCATTATCGTTGCTCGCATTATCTTTGATGGACTTAAGGGTGAACTTGCTGGTGTTATAGAAAGTTAGGCCTGTAGCCTCAAAAAACTCATACTCATCTAGGATGCTATCAGCTTTTTGTCGCTCGGCAATCTTTAGAACTTCGGCCTTACTTCCCTCTAATAAGGCATCCAAGCGCCCCAACACCACTAAAGGCAAAATAACATCACGATACTTACCTCGCACAAAGACATCGCGCAATACATCATCTGCAATTTTCCAAATTAAATTAACAATTTGGCCGTGCACGTTTTCCATACCTAACCTAAATCCTAATAAGCAAGCAATATCTATAAGTAGCGGCCCTTAAATAAGAACCTTAGCAAATCCAAAACTACCCAGCTCATAGCAAGCAATCCTACAGATATAACAACCTCTAAAGAGCAAGGAAGAAGCTGATTGCAAGAACCACCAATTATTAAAGCAAAATGCCATAATGAAAAACAAGATACCCATTATGTATTTTGTCTTACTCGTCTCTTTCTATCCAAGCAACGCTACTCTAATAGCAATGCCTATAGCCAATATATCTTAAGCAGCCACGCCTTAGGCAATAGCAATAAGAGCAAGAGCCCTATAGCTAAGAGCTAATAGCAAGCACAGCTGCGGTGTCGTAGATAGGCTCTGCCCTAATGGCTAAGTAGTTTGCCTTTTACGGCTTGTTCTTGGAAGTCCCTGTGACTTACATTAAATGGGGCATGCCTTGTGCAATAGCTATAAGAGCAAGTGCCCTAGAGCTAAGAGCCCATAGCGAGAGGTGATAAGGTTCTCTGGGGCGGGGG
>Tim_p2__coassemble_1940_pt1 | contig 8214 bp, 4 predicted proteins | sample Tim_p2__metabat2_low_PE_020 | metagenome-assembled genome bin Tim_p2 | reverse complement strand
TCTACAACTCACAGGTAGAGCAACGCATTGCTTTGGGCGATAGCTTTGTTAGAGACAATGACCCAATTAAAATAAAATGGGATCGTCCACAGATTAAGCATTTAGAGCAGGCTAAGGCTTATCCAATAGTTGATGCTAGTAAAATTGTTTACTCTTTATATCGTCCATTTTTTAAGCAGTTCTTATATAACGATAGCAAGTGGATTAACTGCGTTCACCAAATGCCAAAGCTTTTCCCATACAGTGGAGCTGAAAACTTGGTGATAGGCATTACTGGTCTTGGAGCAAAAGAGTTTAGCAGCCTTATTTCTAATAGCATTACTTGTTTGGATTGCGTAGAAAAAGCTCAGTGGCTCCCACGCTACGTTTATCGTGAGGTGGAGGCTGGCAACTTGCTGGATATGGGCAATGCGGTGAATGGCTATGTGCGCGAGGATGGCATTAATGAGGCGGCTATTCAGCACTTTAAGGATGCCTATTTAGAACATGCTGATGCTATTGATGTCGATGCTGTGTTCTATTACATCTACGGTATCTTGCATAGCAAAGATTATCGTAGTACTTATGCCAATAACTTGCAAAAAGAGCTGGCACGTATTCCACGTGTGGCTACTTATGAGGATTTTGTTGCTTTTGAAAGGGCAGGTAGGGCTTTGGCTGATTTGCATGTCAACTATGAGAGTGTCGAACTCTACCAAGGCTGCACTTTTGAGCCTCAAGTTGAAATCTCTTATAGGGTCGATAAGCTCTCTTATGGCAAGATTCCTGGTAAGACAGGTAATGCGGCCAAGGATAAGACCACTATTATCTTCAATGACACGCTGACCATTAGAGATATTCCGCTGGAGGCACAAGAGTATGTGGTCAATAAGAAGTCTGCTTTAGATTGGGTAGTAGAGCGCTGTGGCGTCTCTATCGACAAGGACTCCCAGATCAAAAATGACTTTAATGACTATGCAAAGGCTGTAGGTGATGAGAAGTACATCTTTAACCTAATCTTGAGAGTCATTACCGTATCTTTACAGACCAATAAGATAGTCAAGGCGCTGCCTAAGCTTAAGATACATCCTCTTGATATACCTCAGAAGTAGTGCTCAGCTTTGAGAGGGGGACTAGCAGACTGGAGAGTAAAAGTGGTGCAAAAGGCGGAGTTTTGATAATAAATTGCATTAAAATAGTGCAAGATATGTAAGGGCGCAAAAGTCTTATAGACTTAGTTAGTTAGGATTGTTCACTTGTTTTAATGAGAAATTATCGAGGTAACTATGGCTCAAGACTATTTAACTGACTATTTCCTTAAGGCTAACGAGAGAGCTCGTCAGCATATTGAGCCTCTCCCTTTAAGTGCCGCTGAGGTTGGTGAGTTAGTAGAGCTCCTCCAAGATCCACCTGTAGGCAGTGAGACTGTACTTTTTAACTTGTTAGCCTCACGTGTACCGCCAGGCGTAGATGAGGCCGCTGCCATTAAGGCCCAATTTTTAGCCGATTTAGCCACCGAAAAGTTACTCTCTCCTTTAGTTAGCAAGGAGCAGGCAGTAGAGCTCTTAGGCCAAATGAAGGGTGGATATAATGTTGCCCCTTTAATTGCTTTATTAAGTGATGCCGAGCTTAGTGAAGATGCCGTCGATGCCCTCGAGCATACTTTGATGGTCTATGATGCCTTTGATGAGGTAGCAGCTTTATGTTCTAAAGGCAATGAGGCTGCTAAAAGCTTGATGGAACGCTGGGCTCAAGCCACTTGGTTTACCGCTCGTGAGGCCTTGCCTGCCAAGCGTTCTTATACAGTCTTTAAGGTCACAGGCGAAATTACTACCGATGACCTCTCTCCTGCCTCGGATGCTTGGTCCCGTCCTGATATTCCATTACATGCCTTAGCTATGTTTAAAAACTCCCGTGAGGGTTTAAGTGCTGATGAAGAGGGTGTAACAGGTCCAATTAAGCTCATTAAATCCTTAAAGAGCAAGGGCTTGCCTGTGGTCTTTGTCGGTGATGTGGTAGGTACTGGTTCTTCACGTAAGTCGGCTACTAACTCCGTGCTTTATCACTTTGGTGAGGACATAGAGGGCGTGCCTAATAAGAAGTCAGGCGGTTTAGTTTTAGGTGGTAAATTTGCTCCTATTTTCTACAATACCTTAGAAGACTCTGGTGCACTTCCAATTGAAGTTGATGTCACTGGTATGAATATGGGAGATACCATTGAAGTTGACTATCAGGCAGGCGTAATTACTGATGCGCAAGGCAAGAGCTTAGCTTCATTTAAGCTTCGTCCAAGCCTCGTCGATGAGGTGCGTGCAGGTGGTCGTATTCCTTTAATCATTGGTCGTGCTCTCACTAAGCGTGCCTGTGATTTCTTAGGCAAAGCCATGCCTGAGGTCTTTAGTGCCTCAGATAGTGAAGGGGCAGCAGCTATTACTGAAGCTACTGGCTTTACCCGTGCTCAAAAGATAGTTGGTCTAGCTTGTGGCAAGGCTGGTGTACGTCCTGGCGAGTATGTGGAAGTTAAGGTCACTACCGTAGGCTCTCAAGATACCACTGGCCCTATGACTCGTGATGAGCTCAAGGACTTGGCTTGCCTTAAGTTTACTGCCCCATTAGTGATGCAGTCCTTCTGTCATACTTGTGCCTACCCTCGCCCAGTGGATGTTAAGAATCATCAAAGCTTACCTAAGTTTATGCAAGAGCGTGGTGGCGTGGCCTTAAAGCCTGGTGATGGTGTCATTCATTCGTGGTTAAACCGCATGTGTCTGCCAAATACTGTAGGCACGGGTGGTGATAGCCATACCCGTATGCCATTGGGTATTTCTTTCCCAGCAGGTTCGGGTTTAGTGGCCTTTGCTGCTGCTACGGGTATGATGCCTTTAGATATGCCTGAGTCGGTCTTAGTACGCTTTACTGGCAAGCGTCGTCCTGGTATTACCTTACGTGATTTAGTCCATGCCATTCCTTATTTTGCACGCAAGCAAGGTTTATTAACCTTAGATAAGAAGGGTAAGGTTAATGTCTTCTCAGGCCGTATCTTAGAAATTGAGGGCTTAGAGGATTTGAGTGTCGAGCATGCCTTTGAGCTTGCTGACGCCTCTGCCGAGCGCTCGGCAGCTGCTTGTGCCATTGATTTAAACAATGAGAGTGTCATTGAGTACTTAAAGAGCAATAGTGCCTTATTAAAGCACATGGCTGCCGAGGGATATCAAGATAAGGATGCCTTATTACGCCGTGCTGCTGCCATGGATGAGTTTATTGCCAACCCTGTATCCATCAAGGCCGATGATAATTGTCAGTATGCTGCTGTCCTTGAGATCAATATGGACGAAATTGACGAGCCAATTTTATGCGTGCCAAACGATCCTGATGCAGCCTATCCTTTATCTGAGTGCCAAGGCACTAAGTTAGATGAAATCTTTGTTGGCTCTTGTATGACCAATATCGGCCACTATCGTGCCGTAGGTTCTATCTTAAGCTCCTTGAGTCAAGAGAGTCCTTGTCGCTTCTGGATGGCTCCACCTACCCGTATGGATGAGAGCAAGTTACGCGCTGAGGGCTTGTACTCTGTCTTTGCCAAGGCAGGTGCCCGTATGGAAATGCCTGGCTGCTCTTTATGTATGGGCAACCAAGCTCATGTTGCGGAAAATGCCGTGGTTATTTCTACCTCAACTCGTAACTTCCCTAATCGCTTAGGCAAGGGCTCACAAGTGTACTTAGGCAGTGCCGAATTATGTGCTGTGTGCGCTCGTTTAGGCTATATCCCAAGCAAGGAAGAGTACTTTAAGTTCACCGAGTGTTTAAATGGCAATGAATCTGTCCTCTATAAGCTCTTAAACTTTGCCGTAGTTTAAGCGCTATGTAGAGCTCACAAGCTCCAGAAATGCACTTGTAATTCAAGATGCCCCTTAAGGCCCAATTAGGGCCCTTAAGGGGCATTTTGGCCTCTAAAAGACATAAAAAAGCAATTATTGGGCTTTCAAAGTGTGAACTAGGCTCACACAAAATAATAAAGTTAAAAAAATTAACTCAATATATGAGCTCTTTTGCTACAATGGCAAAAGCACGATATAGCGTGTCCCTTAATTAGGGTAGAGTATCGTCTACATTAAAGTTATTTAAATCTAAGCTCAGGTTGAGCAAGAGACTTTAAGCTCGCAATGCGTAATAGGAGTTTAAGAGCCTTTTGCCTTGTTGATTTTCCTCTGAGCTTAATGTTACGCATGAGGATTTAGAAGTATGAAGGTTGCCGTTTTAGGTGCAGCAGGTGGTATTGGTCAGCCACTATCTTTAATCTTAAAGACTGAGTTACCAGCTGGTTCAAGCCTTTCTTTATATGACGTAGCACCATTTACTCCTGGTGTTGCCAAGGACTTAAGCCACATCCCAACTGATGTATGCGTAAATGGCTTTACTGGTGATGATCTTCCAAAGGCTCTTGAGGGCGCTGATGTTGTTGTTATTCCAGCAGGCGTTGCTCGTAAGCCAGGCATGACCCGTGATGATTTATTCAATGTAAATGCTGGCATTATTGCTAACTTAGTAAACAATTGCGCTAAGGTTTGCCCTAAGGCTTGCATCTGCATCGTAACCAACCCTGTTAACTCCACTGTACCTATTGCAGCAGAAGTATTAAAGGCCGCTGGCGTTTACGATCCACACCGCTTATTTGGTGTTTCCTCCTTAGACGTTCTCCGTGCTGAGACCTTCTTAGGCGAAGAGTTAGGCATCTCCAAGGCTTACACTCAAGTTCCAGTAATCGGCGGTCACTCTGGCACCACCATCTTACCATTACTCTCTAAGGTAGTAGGTTCTGAGGTTATCTCCGCTGAGCGCATCGAAGAGTTAACCAAGCGCATTCAAAATGCTGGTACTGAGGTTGTTGAGGCTAAGGCTGGTGCTGGTTCTGCCACCTTATCCATGGCTGCCGCTGGTGCTCGCTTTGCATTAAAGGTTGCTCGTGGCTTAATGGGTGAGCCAGGCGTTACTGAGTACGGCTATGTTGAGGGCGGTTCTAAGTACGCTCAGTTCTTCGCTCAGCGCTTAGAGTTCGGCACTGAGGGCTGGAAGCGTGCTATCGACTTTGGTCCTGTATCTGAGTTCGAGCAGAAGTGCTTAGACTCCTTAAAGGACGAGTTAGCTGGCAACATCAAGAAGGGTGTTGAGTTCGGCCAGAAGTGGGTTGCTGAGAACAAGTAATCTGCTTTAAGCACAAAAATTTAGTTTAAATACTAGGAAAAAGAGGCCTTTATGGCCTCTTTTTCTTTGGGCGTTACCTCAAAATCCTGCATTATATTTTTCCTCTCTGTTCTTAGTTCTCTTGCTTTAAGTTTTGGCTTGTAATCTAGCCTGTAGTGCCCAAAGCTTAATATCTATTGTTTGAGCTATTTATTTACAAAAAATTATTTAATATTCCTAGATAAATTAGAAAAAAACGTTTCAATTGCTTATACTGGTGCGGTTCTTGCCTAAAACGGCAAAAAGTTAAAGAAGTGGCAATTTTTTGCCGTTATTGGCAATAGGACTTTTTATCTTTCCGAAACTAACTATAGCGAGGGCTCGTTTATGAGACAGCGTTGGGCATTAGCACTAGCCTTTATGGCTGGCTTTTCTAGCTGTGCTATGGCATCGGTATCTTCTACTTATGATAAGGTAACTGATGCTCAGGCTTTAGTAGCTCGCAAGGCCATTGAAAGCACTTTAGAGAAGTATAAAGACGACAATACTGCCGTCAATGTATATACCGTAGATGAGCTTAATACCTACGTAGACAGTGGTGTTTACGTACAGGTAATTCGCGATCGCGATAAGTGCCAATTCACTCCTGATATTGAAGACCGTGCCCGTATTGTAGGTATGCCTGCCTTTGAATATGTCTGGGGCGACATGCTGATCTCTGGCATTTGCGTCAAGCAGGACGTGGAATTAGGTTTAGATTATTTACAAAAGTCAGTAAATCACGCTTATGCACCAGCTATGATTAAGCTTTCTGACTACTATGAGCGTGGCTATTTAGTCCCACGTAATAAAGAGAAGGCTGTCACTTTAATGCGTGCAGCTGCTTCTTTAGGTTCACGTACTGCCCGTTTACAATGGGCCGATATGTTAGTACGTGGCTTAGGTGCTCCATCTTATTATGAGGAGGCCTACTCTTGGCTTTATCATTCTCTTTACTTTACTGAGTACGAGAAGACTAAGCGCAACTTCTTACAAAGCGAAATGCAAAAGCTCATGCCACCTAATATCATTGCACGTGCTATGGGCGACGGCTTCTACGACATCTAAATACAGTTCGTAAAGCCACTATCAATTTAGTTTCGGAACAACCCCGCTATCTTACGATCGCGGGGTTTTTTCTTGTGCGTCTAATAAGTCCTAAAGAGCGTCAAATCTTGGTCAAGGTGCTCCTTAAAATCAAGCTCTGCCTTGTTTGAGCAGGTATTATCAAAATAGAACGCTATAGCCTAGTTCAAAGAATGAAAAAATTTGAGTCAAGGCTGGCAAAATTTAGCCTATGGGGCTGGTCGTGTATAATGGTTGAGCTGCGATTGAGTTTATGCTTAATCTTTTTTAGAAAAGAATAACATTGTGATATGCATAAGGTGGTAGATAGTACTAGCAAGAAAGCATGGACAAGGTGGTTCTTTGCGACAACAAAAACGGATATCGAGTTTTAGTTAGCTTATGTTTGAAAGTTTAACCGATAGACTAAATAGAACCCTGAAAAACATCTCAGGTCAGGGTCGTATTACTGAGGACAATATCAAAGATACCTTACGCGAAGTAAGAACTGCTTTGCTTGAGGCTGATGTTGCTTTAAGTGTAGTAAAGGACTTTACTGCCAAAGTAAAAGAGAAGGCTTTAGGTGTTGAGGTTAATACCTCTTTGACCCCAGGTCAGCAATTCGTAAGTATTGTGCACCAGCAATTGATTGAGACCATGGGCTCAACCAATAGCGAGCTGAATTTAGCCCACCAACCTCCAGCTGTAATTTTATTAGCTGGCTTACAAGGTGCTGGTAAGACTACTTCTGCTGCCAAGTTGGCTTTATTCATTAAAGAGCGTTTAAAGAAAAACGTCTTAATGTGCTCGGTCGATACTTATCGTCCCGCAGCTATTGATCAGTTGCATACCTTAGCCAAAGAAATTGGTGTTGATTCTTATCCATCTGATCCTACTAGCACTCCACAGCAAATCGCTAAGGATGCTTTAGCTGAGGCCAAGCGTCGTTATATTGATGTACTCATTATCGATACAGCAGGTCGTTTAGCCGTAGATGAGGACATGATGAACGAGGTCAAGGAGCTCCACGCTATTTGTGAGCCTACTGAGACCATGTTCGTTGTGGACGCCATGACAGGTCAAGACGCTGCCAATACAGCCAAGGCTTTTGCTGATGCTCTGCCTTTAACTGGTGTGATTTTAACCAAGGCTGATGGTGATGCCCGTGGTGGTGCGGCTTTATCGGTAAGACAAATTACTGGCAAGCCAATTAAGTTCATCGGTATGGGCGAAAAGGTCGTAGCCTTAGACCCATTCCATCCAGATCGTATCGCCAGCCGTATTTTAGGCATGGGCGATGTGCTCTCCTTAGTTGAGTCCTTGCAGTTAAATGCCGATAAGGCTAAGGCTGATCGTCTGGCAGCCAAGCTCAAAAAGGGTGAGACTTTTGATCTCAATGACTTCTTAGAGCAAATCCATGAAATGAAGAAAATGGGTGGTATCTCTGAGTTATTAACCAAGATCCCTGGCGGTGAGAAGTTAATGGCTCAAGCAGGTAGTTCCTTTGGTGATAAGCAGCTCTCTCACGTAGAGGCCATTATTTTCTCTATGACCCCTAAAGAGCGCGCTCATCCTGAGATCATCAAGGGCTCTCGCAAAAAGCGTATTGCCAATGGTTGCGGCTTAGAGGTGCAAGAGGTAAATCGCCTCTTAAAGCAATTTGAAACCATGCAAAAGATGATGAAGAAGATGAAGGGCGGTAAGGGTATGCGCGGCATGATGAATGCTATGCGTGGCATGGCTGGCATGCGCAATATGTTAGGCGGTGGCGGCAGCTTCCCTCCAATGGGCGGCATGGGCGGCTTTAGACGCTAAGCATCAGTTAGCTTGGATACTTGATCTTAAAGAAAGGCACTTACTGACTAAATACAGGTAGTGCCTTTTTTATATCCTAAAATGAGATTCGCCAAAGTAGGGATAGGGGGTAAAAGGTAAGATACCTATAGCCACTTT
>Tim_p2__coassemble_1649_pt1 | contig 9269 bp, 5 predicted proteins | sample Tim_p2__metabat2_low_PE_020 | metagenome-assembled genome bin Tim_p2 | reverse complement strand
TAGACGCCAAGTACGGCGAGAACTTCTCCATTGGCTTGAACACCAATTACACTGGTTCTTCCAATGCTGACGAGTTTGGCGTAATGGGTAATGCTCGTTACATGTTCTAATTGAACAGCCTGCTCTAAGAGCTAAATTTCTAGTTGCAGATAGTCTGAAAACTTGAGGAATTGGCAAGCTTCCTCATCTTGCAGTACTATCTAATACTCTCTAGGCAAGCTCGGGAACGCTCCTGAGCTTGCCTTCTTGTTTTAGATCACATATTTTCCTGTCTGCGGCCCTAGAGCAAGCTCCATCCCTACCCCAAAAACCTTCCGTCCTTGCGTCCTACTATTTGCATTGCACTTGCACCCTCCCTATCAGTCATCTTGCGGCCCTCTCACCTTTAGCATAATTCCCTATTGATTATTCATACGCCAAACTTAAACTTAGAGCCTTAAGCCGCCATAAGCTTTATGCTTTATGAGAGGCCTATTGCTATTTTGTTTATTTCTGTCCCTTACTCCCTAGCCAAGGAAACGATAGATGCCTGCTTGTGGGCTGCGGCGCGATGCACTATGGCCAGAGCCGAGCAAGCCTGCACTCACGACTATTGGGCTCTGCGCACCAGTGCGTTAAGCTTTGCATTAGGCCGAACCTGTACTTCAATTTTATAGGCGAACTAATTTCTACAAGCGGAGGCTACTAAGGTAGAGGCTATGGACTAAAGAGAAACATGGGCAGTGCGCAAAAAGTGCTATTATGGAGGCACTGCCATAGATATGGCTATCTCTGCGCTTAGGCAATTTCTGGCTTGGCACTTTCAACGTGCCCTATCGCTACTTAGAGTTCAGGTATGGCTTGCTACTGACTTTTGACTCAAAGTCAAGACAGCTCTGGAGCTGGTCATTTTTTCTAATTATTTACTTTTTTAATAGTGGGCACTTTTCTCTTACTATGCGCCATATATCCTTACTTAGTGCAGCACTGGCTGTCAGCTTAGCAATTTCTAGTGGTTTGATGTTAACAGGCTGCCAAGTCACCGAAAACCTCAAATTTACTCAACAGCAAAAACAACTAAAGCTCAATCCTCAAACTAAAGTTGCACTCTCAAAGCTCTACCAAGAAAAACTCCGAAACGATACTGAGCTTCAAGCGGCCTTAAAGCAGTTTAAAAAGTCTCAAAAACAAGGCATTACCCAACTGACAGACTTAGCTGAGCAGGGTAATAATCAGGCTCAATATGAGCTCTATCGCTACTATAAAAAGCAAGGCAATAAGGAGCAGCAGCAAAAGTGGCTCGATAGTGCCGCTGAGAACATGAACTACCTTGCCCTCAAAGCCAAGCTCCAAGCCGCACAAAAGGATAACAATCCTGAGGAAGCGGCTAAATACAATCTCAACTTAGCTATTATGGATGACCTGCCTGCTATGTATGCTACAGGATACAACTATATCTACGGCAACGGTCTGCCTGTACGTATGGAAGATGGTTTGTCTTGGCTAGAAAAGCTCTGCTCTGTAGATTTCACTCGCTATGAGGCCTCAGAGAGTGACAAAAAAGCTGCTACTCAAGCCGTACTCGATGGTGCTATATTGCTCTGCCATGTCTACTCAGGCGAGCAGTTTAGCGACGAGTACCAAAACAATATGAAAAATAAGCACTTTAGCTTAATTGCTGCCGAACTGGGCTCTATGGAGCACCAAATCTTGGAAGCTATGCGCCATAGCAAATCAGAGATTTTAAAAGAAAAAGATCAGGCCGTGTACTGGTACAAAAAGGCCTTGGAGCCTAAAAATAAGCACACTGAGCATTATGGACTAGCCGCCAGTCTCTATGCCCACTTCTTAGCAGACTCTTTAGAAATTCCTAATGCAAGTCAGGATCTAGTCAAATACGCAAACATCGCCATTAAGCATGAGCGTACTGAGGCCTATTTCCCGCTGGGCTATCATTACTTTTTGCAAAAGAACTTTACCAAGGCCGAATCTTGCTTTACTAAAGTACTGCCTTTAGATGAAGACGGTAATTACCATCTATCGTTAGGTGCCATGTACTTGGGCTTGCATGACCCTAAGGCTATCCCTGTCTTGTATAAGGCAGGCCAGCTAGGCAAGGCCCGCGCCTTTACCCTCTTAAGCCAAGCCGCCTTAGATCCACGCATGGGACCTATTAATCCTGATGCTGCGCTCAAATACCAACAAGAGGCCTGCCGCCTCGACTACAAAGAGTGTTCTGCAAAAGAGTAATTCTAAGCGGCATACCGCTTACTAATTTACGGGCGCAGCCCAGCCCTTGTGATTCAATCACTATGCGCTTCAAGTACCTTGCGCTTGCCATGAGGCAAGCGCTCTTAGCGCTCAGTATGGATGGGCCTTTACAAACGAACCTCGCCACCCAAGCTTTAAGCTGTCTTTGCCCTTCTAAGGGGCTTATAATTTTCAAGTGACTGGCTACGATAGCTTGTATCTAATCAAGGATATAATAGCAGCGCCCGCCCCTGCCTATAAATGATTAAACTTAGAGCCCAATGCTTGCCTTGGCTGCAAGAGTACAGATAACTACTTATGCTACCCCTATCTAGCAGGGAACTGAGGTGGCAGCATTAGCATAATAAAGAGGGCAGGGAAATTGGGGCTTGAGGCTTAGGATGATGCTTTTAAATACTACTCTTGGGAGAGAGGCATGATAAACCCATTATTTAACCGTGCGGCTGTGGCTCTGGGCCTGATAGCCTCTGTAGGCCTACTAAATGGCTGTAATATGACAGACAATATGGCCTCGGAGCTTAATTATTTTGCGACCATGCAAGAGCGCAAGCTCAATCCTCAAACTAAGCATTCTATTAATCTCACTTACCAAGAACGCATGGAGAGCAATCAAGCTCTAACTAAAGCGCTCAAGCAGCTTAAGAGCTCTTCTCAGCAAGGTCTCAAGCAACTACAAGCCCTAGCAGAAAAAGGCGATGATCAGGCCGCCTATGAGCTCTATCGCTACTATAAAAAGCAAGGCAAACCAGCCCCAAGTCAAGTCTGGCTAGAGCGTGCCGCTGAGTCCTTTAATCCTCTGGCGCTGCAAGCCAAAGCTCAAGCTGCAACAAAACAAGGCCTGCTTACAGAAGCAGCGCAATACAATTTAAGCCTCGCCATTAAAGACGATCTTCTGGCCATGTACATTACAGGACGCAACTATATTTATGGCACAGGCCTGCCTCAACAAGAGCAAGAAGGCATTAATTGGCTTCTCAAGCTCTCTATGATTGATCTAGAGCGCTATCAATGTTTACCTCAAGAGCGAGCTCTAGCCTCCAAGGCTGTAGCTCAAGCTACCCAACTCTTATGCGATATCTACAAGGGCGAGGAGTTAGAGGGCAAGTTTGCCAACTCCCTATCTTACAAGCGCTATCTAACCCAAGCCGCCGAGCAAGGTTCTATAGAGCATCAATTGAAACTGGCCTTAACCTACTATCAAAGCACTAATCTGTACAGCGGCCCAGAGGCTGCTCCGTGGCTTGAGCGCATCTTAAAGAGCAAGAATGCTAAGCATCCTATTTACGGCAAAGCTGCCTACTATTACGCCTTGCACTTAGCTTACAACCATCATATTCAAGACTATGGCGCTCAAATCAAAAAGTATGCACAGCTAGCCATCAACCATGGCTATAAGCAAGGATATTATCCTTTAGGTCTGTATTACCTACATCAGCTGCAATATCAGCAAGCTGACAAGTGCTATAGCAAGGTCTTAGAGCTGGATACTACAGGTGAATATCATTTAGCTTTAGGAGCTTTGCACTATAATAATCCCAAGCCTGATACTAAGCAGCATTTGCTCTTTGCTGCCGAAAAAAATCATCCTTTTGCCTATTCCTTACTAAGCATCCTGACCTATACTCAAGACCAAAAGCAAGCCCAAGGCTATGAGCGCCAAGCCTGCCGCTTAGATAAGCGCTTTTGTGAGCGCAATCAGCTCAATAAGGATGCCTTAGAACACTCCAAGCATCTCTATCACATCTTAACCCCATAAGCTCTAGCACTATTCTATCCTTATTCATCAGCTAAGCGCGCTACGCCCCTTAATACCTCAAGAGCTATCGCGCTAAGCACCTAAGCAGCAGCTGGAGCTTAGCCCCAACTTAAGAGCTAACCTAGAAAGACCTCAGAGCCCAAGTTTGCCCTCCTTGCTCCTTTATCTCAAAAAAAACAACAGCAACAGTAGCTTAAGCCTCATTAGGCAGCAATTCACAAATTAAGCCTTGCCGACTAGCATACCAATAGGACGGAAAGTGGCCATGCACGCCCTAAAGCGCCTGTATTTTTTACGATGTTTATCGGCTTTGCTCTTGATGGCTTGTGTGCAATTTTTTCTGAACTTACAGCACTAAATCCCGCACTTTCATAGATACATAATTTATCTAAGGTAAAAAGCGCGCAAAATAAGACGTGACGCGGCTTTATAAGCCCTCAATGGGGGCAAAAAACGTTTATGATGTCGCACTTTGAGTGCTTTTTTGCCCAAAAGTTGCGAGGTAGATCCCGCTTTTAATATAGGGGCACTAATTTTTACTTTTACTTGTGCATAATTGTTTCAAGACAAAAGCAGCAAGCAAAAGCTTGATATAGCTTGCAAGTCAGGCATTTTTACTGACCTACAGAGCTATAGCTAAGTTAGGTTTTCCAAGTTTTCTTCTATCAAGAAAAAACTAGAAGTACTCCAAGGGAGCTTGCACCAAGATTAGGCTTTTGCTCAAGCCTCATAGCAGGCACTTATCCCTGTATTTTCTAAGATATAACCTAGCTTTGACACGTTGTTAGTGAACAGATGCTACGCTTTATTGAGTATGGGGATCTCGATTAGTTTAGATCTCTTAAACTAATACTAATTAAGCATCTCGTTTTGGAATCAGAACGACCTTAACTGCATCGAGCAGTAACATATCCTGAAGTCATTCAAGACCGAAAACCAAACACATAGCATACAAAAGTGGTTACGGGCCTTAGACAGGGTTAATGCTTATTGCTTTTTTTTAAAATTTTAGGAGTTATAAAGTGAATAAGAGTGACTTAGTTTTAAAGGTAGCCGAAAAAGCTAATCTTACTCAAAAAGAAGCTGCCGCTGCTGTCAAAGCCTTTACCTCAGCTGTACAAGATGCTTTAGAAGCTGGCGATAGCGTAACCTTAATTGGCTTTGGTACTTTCTTAGTACGTGAGCGTGCTGCTCGTTCTGGCCACAACCCACGCACTGGCGCCCCACTTGAGATTCCTGCAGTTAAGGTTCCATCCTTCCGTCCAGGCAAGAGCCTCAAGGAAGTTGTAAACAAGTAGAATTATTTTTGCTTATCAAACCTCATTAGCCAAGGTCTCTTAACAAGGCCTTAGCCCCAAAAGCGCTTATGTTCCCCATAAGCGCTTTTTGCTGTATACAATATAAAATTCCTTATCCCCACTCCCAAAAGAAATAACTTACCTGCTTTTAGCCTCAGAGCGCCCGCCCTCATAAGCAATACAACAAGCCAGTGATCTAAACTGTGCCATTTCCTCTACCTTCCTATCAAAGCCTCACGCTCACGTTATGGCCAAGAGCTCTGACCCCATACGCCGCTGCCACCCCATCACACGCTTAAACGCGCTCTAAAAGGGCGCTTTAGCGCAATGTTAGAGATGCTTTTGATGCTCTTTAAGAAATTGTTTTTTTATGTAGTATGGCTCAAAGTTGCTAGCTAAATTGCCGCTTAGCGCACTAAGTGCCTAGCTTTAGGGCTCGAGCGTATGCTAATATTTAGCCCTACTATAAGTACTCAACTATGAGTATCAACTTAGTTTTCGTGTTAGTTGCAATACACTAGCGCTCTAAAGCTCTGTGCATCAAGTTATCAAGAGTTTTGCCTAGTGTTATGCGGGGAATTGTTTCAATGTTATCGGATAAATTACGCGATGGCGCAAACTCTAAGGGCTTTAAGCTCTTATTGAGCCTTATCGTGGTTTCTTTTGTGCTCACTGGTGTTGGTGGTTATTTAATTCCACGCCTCAATACCGATCCTGTTGCTATTGGTGATTATAAGATTACCTCTAATGAGTGGACCAACCAATACAATCGTCAAGCCCAGCAATTACATCGCATCCCTAATGGGGCTCAATTGCTTGACAATCCAGAGTATGTTGTTTCTTTAAAGAAGCAAGTCTTAGAGCGCATGATTGATAACGTTGCTTTTAATAGCAGCGTCTGGGATTTAGGCATTCGCATTGGCGACGAGCAAGTTCGCGATGTTATCCGTAGAACCCCAGCTTTCCAAAAAGATGGCCGTTTTGATAACGAGCTGTATTTAGCCACCATTCGTAATATGGGTATGAACCCTGATTACTATGGTGAGCAAGTACGTGTTTCCTTAATGAGCGAGTCTGTAGCCCGTCCTCTCTTAGGCACTGCCACTATTCCGCTTCCATATGAGCTCAATAATATTGCCAAAGTCATCTCCCAAAGCCGTGAAGTTGACTTATACACTGTCGATAGCAAGGACATTGCCAAAGGCATTAGTGTCAGTGATGACGAGGCCAAGAGCTATTATGATGAGCACAATAGTGAGTTCTTAGCTCCTGCTAATGTACGCTTTAGCTACTTACTCTTATCTATGGATGACTTACGTTCTCAAGTAGAAGTTACTGATAGCAAGTTAGAAGAGTACTTCAACATGTACTCCGATGATTTTGCCCTTCCAGAGCAGCGCCAAGTTTCTCACATCATTATTCGTGCAGGTGAGGACGATTATGCCAAGCGTGTAAGTGCTGTAGAAAAGGCTTTAGCTGACGGTCAGGACTTTGCTAAAGTTGCCAAAGAGTACTCTGATGACTCTGCTACCAAGAACAAGGGTGGCGATATGGGTCTTTTCACCCAGGGTCAATTAGCTGCTAACTTAGATGCAGCTATCTTTGCTATGGATAAGGTAGGTCAGGTAAGTGAGAAGATTGAAGATAACTTTGGTACTCACTTTGTAGCCCTAACCAAGATTGTGCCAGCTCATAGTCCAAAGCTTAGTGAGGTTAAAGACAAAGTTAAGACTGCCTATGTCAATGCCCAAGCTCGTGATTTGTATAATGAGCGCATGACCACCATGTCTGACTTATCTTTTGAAAACCCAGATTCTTTAGATATTACTGCCGAAGCCTTAAAGCTCAAGATTCAAGAGTCTGGCTTATTAAAGCAAGGCGATCGTAGCGCTAAGTGGCCTTTAAATACTCAGCCACTCCAAGAGTTAGCTTTCACAGAAGACGTCTACACCTCTGGTGTTAACAGCCAAGTTATTTCTATTGATGAGGATAATGCCATCGTAATTAATGTTAGCGAGCATCACGATGCTGCCTTACGTAATTTCGATGAGGTTAAGGAATTAGCCGCCAAGAAGCTTACTGAGAAAAAGCTTAATGCTGCCATTGACGAAGCCTTAGAGCAAGTCGCCATCAAGGTAACTCAAGACGAGAATGCTACCTTAGATAAGAACATTAAGCTCACTAAGGGTGTGCTCTTATCTCCAAATGTTAATTCCGTAAGCCCAGAGTTTAGCCAAGCTATTTATGCTCTGCCATCTGACGTGAAGGGCGCTTATGTAATTAGTGCCAATAATGGCGTAGAGACTTTAGCTATCTTAAAGAAAGTATCTGAGCCAAGCGAGGATGACCTCAAGACCTACGCTCAAGTCATGACCGTACCTTACTCTCAGTACTTAAACGTAGTAGTCCAAAACGGCTTAAACCGTCAGGCTCGTACTTTAAGCGAGATTATCTACAATCAAGAGGCTATTAACTTAGTAACTCAAACCAATAACGAAGAATAGTTTCTGTCAAAACTAACACTAAAAAGGGCTTGGGAGCACAATTCCAAGCCCTTTTTGTTTGTCACCTTAAAAAACCTCTCCTCCTAGCAGCCCCTAAAGCCAAAAGTTAAAGCACCATCCTATGCGCCCCCTAGCTAGCACCTGCGCTCGCGCTCATTTCAGCATCTAAGGCTCCCCCAAGCTTGCAAGATGGTAGCAGACTGTAGCGTATTGTTTCTCTCAGGCTAAATAATCTACCCCCTGAGCATAGCGCTTAATGAAAGCCCCTTAAATAGCACAACTTCCTCGTATCTATACACACTACCCAAATTAGATATAATCAACCTTTTTGCGCTACACTCTAAATATTTTTCATAATGAGTCGTTATAACTAAATGAAAGCAGCATATACACAAACTAAAGTATATTCGCTACAAAAAATCACATATGAGGGGAAAGAACCATGGCAATTTATGTAAACACCAATGTTAGCTCATTGCACGGACGCAGAAGCTTAAATAACGTCCAAAACAGCCTTTCAACCACCTACCAGCGCCTGAGCTCAGGCCTGCGCATCAACTCTGCTAAAGACGATGCTGCTGGTTTACAAATTGCCGATCGTCTCACCACTCAAATTAATGGTTTAAATCAGGGCAATCGCAATACTAACGATGGTATCGCCTTAGCTCAGACCATCGAGTCTGGCATGGACGAAATGTCTGGCATGCTCCAAAAGATTCGTACCTTAGCCGTCCAATCTGCCAATGGTACCAATACTTCTGATGACCGTGCAGCCATCAAGAAAGAGGGCGATGCTCTCATGACTGAGATCACCCGTATTGCACAGCAGACCAAGTTTGGCGGCAAGACCGTATTAAACGGTTATCAAGACGGTAATAAGTCTATCTTCCAAACCAAGGCTGGCGGTGCTGCTGCTACTGCAAGTAAGGCTGGTACTGTTACCCTACAGGTAGGCGCTAATAATGGCGATCAAATTGAGTTTAAGGTAGAAAACTTTGCTTTCTGTCGCTTAGCCTCCAGTGCTGATGCTGCTACTAAGGGCTGGGACAAGGCTAAGGGCTTAGCCTTAAGCACTGCCTCTGGTGCCAAGGAAGTTATTTCCTTGATGGATAAGATGATCTCCAAGGTCGACGGCCAGCGCTCTGACTTGGGTGCTTTGCAAAATCGCCTTGAGTCCTCTATCCGCAACCAAGCTAACGTAGCTGCCAACCAGGCCGATGCCCGCTCCCGTATTCGTGATGCCGACTTTGCCGAAGAGTCTGCTGCCTTAAGTCAGCAGAGCATTATTCAGCAAGCTGCTACCTCTATGCTCATGCAAGCTAACAGCCGCCCACAATTAGCTCTCTCTATGTTAGGCTAATTAAAGCGCGCTTTAAGCTTTAGCTTTAGCTTTTAAAGCTTAGCTTTTTATATCCCAAGGCCTCAAGTATCTTACGATATTTGAGGTCTTGTGCTTTTCTA
>Tim_p2__coassemble_1584_pt1 | contig 9535 bp, 6 predicted proteins | sample Tim_p2__metabat2_low_PE_020 | metagenome-assembled genome bin Tim_p2 | reverse complement strand
GCATTAGCTTCTTTAGAGATAGCCTCACGATCTTCCTTGGTATTGGTACCGTTGGCAGACTGCACAGCTAAGGTACGAATCTTCTGGAGCATGCCAGACATTTCGTCCATACCAGATTCGATGGTCTGAGCTAAGGCAATACCATCATTAGTATTGCGATTACCTTGGTTGAGACCATTAATTTGTGTGGTCAAACGATCGGCGATTTGTAAACCTGCGGCATCGTCCTTGGCGGAATTAATACGAAGTCCTGAACTCAAGCGCTGATAGGTCGTGCTTAAGCTGTTTTGTACATTATTTAAACTTCTTCTTCCGTGCAAGGAGCTCACATTGGTATTGACATAAATTGCCATAATGAAGTCCTTCGTTTTATGGAAAAGTATAAGCTTTAAGTAATATGTTGCTCTTGTCCACAATTAACAACAAGAGTCAAGCTCTATTGTATCGTCCCCCTGCACCTTATATAGGTATACAACCATGCATCTTTTTTCCCGCACGACCTGCCTTGGTCGCTTGGCCAAGCCTAAAGCTTAGGTAGTAGAAGGGGGCCTTGCATGGCACAAGCTCTCAAATATAGCAACATCAAATACTTGAGGCCTTGGTAAAGAACTAGAGCAACCTAAATATCTTGGATTAGCCTAACATGGAGAGGGCTAATTGAGGACGGCTGTTAGCCTGCATGAGCATGGAGGTAGCAGCCTGCTGGATAATGCTCTGCTGGCTTAAGTTAGCAGACTCCTCAGCAAAGTCAGCATCACGAATACGAGAACGAGCATCAGCCTGGTTGGCAGCAACGTTAGCCTGGTTGCGGATAGAGGACTCAAGGCGATTTTGAATGGCGCCCAAGTCAGAGCGCTGGCTATCTACCTTGCCAATCATCTTGTCCATTAAGTCAATAACAGCCTTGGCACCAGAGGCAGTGCTTAAAGCTAAGCCATTTGCACCAGTCCAGCCCTTAGTATTCTTATCTGCAGTAGAGGCTAACACGCTGAATGCAAAGTTACCTACAGCAAAATTGATTTCATCGCCCTTATTAGCACCTACCTGTAAAGTCAGGGTACCGCCCTTGGAGGCATCTGCTTGGCTGCCGTAAATAGTTGCTTTACCATTTGCCTTATCAGCGCCGTTTAAAATGGTCTTACCACCAAACTTGGTTTGCTCGGCGATGCGGGTGATTTCCTTCATTAAGGAATCACCTTCCTTCTTGATAGCGGCGCGGTCATCTGCAGTATTGGTACCGTTAGCAGACTGTACGGCTAAAGTACGGATCTTTTGGAGCATACCAGCCATTTCGTCCATACCGCCTTCGATGGTCTGAGCTAAGGCGATACCATCATTAGTATTACGGTTACCCTGATTTAAACCATTAATTTGTGTGGTTAAACGATCAGCGATTTGTAAGCCAGCGGCATCATCTTTTGCAGAATTGATGCGCATGCCAGAAGAGAGGCGCTGGTATGTGGTTGAAAGGCTATTTTGTACATTATTTAAGCTTCTGCGACCGTGCAAGGAGCTGACGTTGGTATTTACATAAATTGCCATAATAAATCCTTGTGCATGTTATTACATTGCTTGGCCTTATCTTAGATAGGCCCTTATTACTTCTAGTTAACGACTAGCAGCAAGTAAAGTTTAAAACAAAAATTTAAAATCTGATTTTGCTTAGCTGCATATGTGCCTTTATAGATACACAAAAATAGCATCTATAAAGGGTTAGCCTGATGGCTTTGGGAGCGGGCGGTAGCAAGGCTGCTCTTAGCTAGCTGAGTCTATATTATTAGTGAACAAAAAAATATTTAATAAAATTTTTATTTTGTTGTTAAGATAATGTTATAATGGGCTTAGCAACTATAGTAGTTGTTCTATATCGGTCGTTAAAAGGTAATCTCCTATGAAGAAGCTGATTGCAATCGTGGCTTTAAGTGCCTTATGTTCTATTAGTGCTACTAGCTGGGCTGCTCCTAATTTTGGGCCTGGCGAGGTGGCTGAATTTGAGAAATTCCCAACCCAATTTAAAAACCAAACTAAGTGCATGCAAGCCGTCCATTATATGCGCAGTGCCTATAGTGCCGTAGACTTCCTTGCACCTGAAGGCCTCATGCAAATTGCCATGTTTGGCTATGATGTCAAGCACATTAAAGAGCAGCTCTTAAACCAAATGCCAGATATTTATGCCCGCCATGGCGTCAAGCTGCGCTCTTTTGGTCTTAATCTCATTGATTACTCTCTGTACATGAACACCATGAACAAGATCAATGAGTCGATGGCAGCTCTTGATTTCATGAAGAGCCTCTCTGACCCAAACTTCAAAAGCGAAGGCTACATGGGCATTTTCAATACTCAAATGGAAACCTGCTATACCCATTTCCATGAGTTTGAAGAAGATCCTGACATGGAGTTTGAGATTTTTGATTCTATGCCGCTCCCTCAAGATATTGGCTGGGATGCCTTTGACTTAAGTATGTTTACAGACTACCAAGGCAATCCAATCAAACTCGACTTTAATGGTAAGCGCATTTAATGCAACCCTATTAAAGACCAAGGCCCAACCTCTGAGCAAGGAGGTATGGGCCTTGTTATTATTACGACTTAGGTTCGTCCTTTTTGGGGTTGATACTAAACTCATTTAAATTGAGCTCTGGCATAAAGCGCTCATCGCTAGGATTAGCATCGTAGACCTCAGGCAAAGGGATAGGCTTTTCTTCCTTAACCATAGGGGATACATAGTCACTAGAGTTTTGTTCAATCTCGCTGCTATTTTGCTTAAAGCGATTGGCCATATCTGATGCAGTAGAGGACAAGTACTTAGGTAAAGCCACACGACGGGGCTTTACTTTCTTCTTGGGTGGACGGCCTGGCTTTCTAGGTGCATTAGGGTCAACAATCGCACTATTTTCATCCTCTGGTACAGCTGTATCACTATTGATATCAATGCTGCCTTCTAAATCAGGATTGGCCTCTAAGAAATCATCTAAGCTTACAGGAGAATCAATCTTACCTGTAGGCTCTACCTTAAGATCACAAAATACAAAAGCATTATCTTTATCACTATCAGCTAAAATCTGATCGTAATAGGTATTAGCACTCTTGGCATCCTCAAGCATTTTATAGGCTTCTAAACGTCCCTTTTGATCGTAGAACACATCTAAGCCCTGATAGAGCTGGTCAATTTGATCGCGCAGATAAGCAAAGTACTCCTCATTAGGCTCACGCGGGGCATTAGCAAAGGTCTTTAAGCGCTCCAAGGTCTTAGGATCGAGTTGGGCGCCATCGGGCATCATATTTTGCAAGGCCTCTAAACTCTCTTGAGGCGTTAAAGGACGAGACTTTTCTACCTCATCCCAATCAATGTCCTGCATATCAGTAGTAGGCACAAACTCACGGGCATTGACTGCTCCTGCTGGAAAGCTATGGCCTTGTTCTTGGAGTTTGACAATGGCACGAGCTTGGGCAACCTTTTGCTGACGCACTTGCTTTAACTTATTGAGTAAGGTCTGGTACTGAGAAATACGATTGCTAAGCTCATCGCGCTGCTCACGCACAATGTTCTTAGCTTGGCGCATATTGGGGAAGCGCAAGTGACCATAAAGCTCAAAGAGGCGCTTTAAGACGGCTTTTTCACCAAAGGAGAAGAGCACATAATCGCGCTTATCTTCAATAAAATCACTCAAGGAGCTTGGAGGGATGGCATTGCCTGCAAAGTAGTCAAAGACGGATGCAAAGCAAGGGTATTCAATGAGCTCGACTACAGAGACGCGATTTAAGAGGCCATAAGGGACAATCCATACATCACCTAAGTTCTTACAAAAGATGCCAGGAAAGCCATTGCCCTTAAAGCCTGACATATCCTCAGGAGCTGCAATGACCATGACATTAGTAAGACCTCGGTCTAAGCCATTACGGCGATCGAAATTGCGAATACGAGCAGCCTCAGAGCGACGGGCGGTTAAGAAATTGCTATAGGCACGACGGGCCACTAAGTCAGCACGCTCATCTTGAGTGAGCTTATCGTAGCCATTTAAATAAGCACCTGTGCTATAAGCTTGATTGATGAGGTGAGCTGCCATTTGAGAGACATTGGTGCCCCAAGTCTGAGCCATTTGCTTAATGCGAAACAATTCCTCGTCAGTAATAAAGATAGTAACCTGCTTTTTAACTTGACGATCATCCTTTTTCTTACGTCCCATAGGGCTACCTTAAAGCTAAAAAAGATTTTTTAAACGGGCAAAAAGGCCTTTACCTGCGTCGGTCTTATCTACGATTACATCGTGAGTAATAGCCATAAAGGAGAAACAAAAAGTATTATGCTGTCCTTCTGGCAAGTTATTGATTTCATTGATGATAGTCTTGAAGTTATTGACATAAGCGCGCAAAAAGCTCTTAGAGCGCTTAGCAATAATCTCTTGAATGCTAAAGCGGGTATTGGTCAAGCTATCAGAATCACTAGCACGAGCAGGACGCGAGAGCTCCATCCAGGTAAAGCCTGTAATAGCTTGGATCCACTCTTTTAAGTCCTCAGAAAGCCAGCACGAGGCAAAGGGATTGCGTGCTTCTTGTAACAACGAGGCAATCTTGTCATTAATATGATCGATACATTCATTGCGTTCGGCTGTAGTGCCACGAATAACAAAGCAACGATAGAGCAAGTCCTCATTAGTGGAAATTTCTTGATACCACACAATATTATGATTGCTATCTAAACGTTGCTGTTCAAATTGCAAGGAGCGCTCATCGGCATGCTTTTGCATGTCCTTGAAATTAAACTTCTCTAAAGGCTTTTCAAACTTAGCTTGCAATGCCTGATCAACTAATGCATCAATAATTTGCTTCTTTTGGATGCCAGATAAGAAATCATCTAAGTGCGAAATGACAAAAGAGGCAAAGTCTTCTTTAATGTAATTTTTGAGCTGGCTAAATTGACCTTGGTGCAAGGCAATTAAGCGCGCATACTCAGTCTTGTTGCTATTGTTGTTATAAAGGCTATAAAACGAGAGCACTAAGATACGCTTCTTTAAATTAAAGAGGCGATAGAAGATAAAGTCGAGCATGGCATCTTGCTTGGTCAGGCGCACATTGTAGTTACGGGTACGACCAAAGATCCAATCATTGTTATAAATACACATGCTAGACCAGTTAATATAATCTGGCAGACGCTCAGAAAAGTAATCGCACAAAGCCTCAGCAGGGATTTCATTGAGCTCTTTTGGGTTGCCCTGGTACCAAGGCTCAGGCACGGAGTATAAAGGCCAAAAATTATTTTGCGACCAAGAACTATCCCCAGGCTCTGGCTGGACATGGCAATTAGAGCAATTGATTAAATAGATCCAAATAGCTAAATAGGCATGCGCGCGCTTCATAGATGGCGTATAGCCTGTATTAGAGTGATCTTGGAGCTCCAGGCCCATGTAATCGAGCATAGCTCTACAGGAGGTCAAAGAGCTTGCCTGCTCATTCCCTGCAAAGACCTCTTGCCAGGAGTTAAGAATACTAAAGCATTGACTTGAGTTTTTAACCAAGGTTTGGACTGGATCTAAATTGGAGCAAAAGCAGACTACATGCTTGTCTTTTAAAAAGTCGCAAGCATAAATATCGTACAGGCTAGGCCAGGTGGTATGAGAAAAGAGCTCTTTTTTAATTCCGTGGGACAGAGCATCGCTCCAGCGAATGCGCTCCATATGATAAGGGCTTGGCATTAAATAACTGTGCACCACTACTCTAGGACGTTCTTCTAGAGAGTTAATGCGCAATATGGTCAACTCAAGGGCGCTCTCAGGCTCACCCTCGTTAGGGACATACACATCAACAACATAAATAGCACTATCTCGAGCCATAAGAACAATGTCGACCATATCAAGGAGCGGAGCGCTCCTTATTTTTAAGCTAAACCAAGAAAACTATTGCAGCGCTGCAAGCTAAACAAACATGCTTGAACGCTCAGGCCCTTTAGGGCACTACTAAAAACCACCTGAATATTTAGATCAAAACTCTATCCTCAAATATTATTGCAACGATGTCGTTAATAGTTTACCACGCTAAGGCAAGCTAATTAAGATGCAAGCATGATTTTATCTAGGGTTTTGGGCACTTTTGATGGATAATTTGATGCACTTTAGTGCAAAAGAGACCACGCTGTGCTATGATGAAAGCACCAACAAAACAACTACAAATCATTGAGGGGGCTAATTTATGGACGATTATGATACTCTCAGTCCTACTGCCAATCCTATAGGTTTAGATTTTAACAAATTAGACCACTTTGATTTAGAGGTTATTATCTGCAATACCCTGCGCGAATACTGTAGCGCTTTGGGTTTTGCCGCCAAGCGTGAAAACAACGAGCTCTTATTTGGCGAGTATAATCTTATCTTGCGCCCTACTATTGCCCAGCTCAATAAACAAAGTGTTCTGCTGCGTTTTGAAATGCTCTCAGATAACTGGGATAAAAGCATTATTGAAAACTCCGCAGGTATGGGGGCTGATACCGCTCGTGCCCTCTCTAATGCCCTTGAGTCTTTTACCAGTGCCTGCCTTGAGGGCCTTTTAGCTATGATTAGCCAGAAAAATAGCTATGAGACTTGTACTTCCTCTTTTTTAGGCCATGAGCATCAGTGGAAAGTCTATTTAGGCGATTTAGTCTCAGTAGGTGAAGCACCTGATATTAAAGAAGCACAGTATTATTGGGAAGAGCTCAAAGAACTGATCTTAGCGCGCCTAGGCAATCAGCGCTTTTGCTATATCAAAGTCTCAGCATCCAAATCCTTTGGTTCTGTCTTTTGCGAATGCCGCATTGACAATATCATTAGCCATGACATGACCAAGCACTTAATGGAGCAGACGCAAAACTGGCCTACTGAGAAATTTGCCTCCCATAAGATGTTTTTCTTTTTGCAACAACAACCAGATACCATCTTGCCAGGCCCTTTATTTTATGCCCCTGAACAAAGAGAACTGAGCTATCAAGTTAATGTAGCCTTGCGTCTGTTTAGCAAATGCAGTTGCGATGAGGATTATGCAGAACTCATTAACCTGCTAAAAGAAGTAGTCCCTGACCCTATCTTGGCCCAAGAGCTCTACTATTTCTTACCTGAAATGTGCGTCAGACGCTTATTTAATGAAATTAGCTTTTCAGACCAATTAACTATCAATATCTCAAGTCAAGCGAGCCTAGAGCTTACGGCCCATCAACTTAGTGACTATATGCCTATTGAAAGAGCCTTAGATGAAGTGCTTGCAGGTAGCCAAGACCAAGAATTGCTCGATGGCTTTAAGATCTGCGCCTACTATAGCTCTACCTACTCTTTGATTAGCCATATGCTCGAAGATAGCCCTAAGGCCAAGATAACCGATCTTACAGAGCTACATAGCACCTTCTTTACCACCGACAACTTCATTATCCGCTAACCCCCTCCTGCCTTACAGGCAGGGGTGCCATGACATTTTCAGGGTCAGGGCCGCCCCTACTCTCTTTTGTGCTCTTAGAGATAAAAACACAAGCCCCGCTACCTCCCATAAAGGAAATAACAGGGCTTGCAAATAAATTAAGCTACCAGCGCTAAAGCGCAGCTTAGATATATAAAGTCAGGGCTTCATCTATATAGAGTCAGACTACCACAACAGCTGATAAATATGAGTGCTGTCAATTAAATGGAGTACTCATCTGCTGGTAAAAGTAAGGAAGATGGACCTGAGTTATCAACAGCCTCATCCATAATATAAGCACCACCATTTTGCTGATTTTGTACTGGAGGTACGTAACTTGAGTTGCGCTGTGGCTTTTGATAGGAAGAGGCAGCCCCCTTTTGAGGACTTACGACGAGATTTTCCTCAGCTTGGGAGGCAGCATTACCCTTATAGACGGTATCGTCGATGTAATCAAAGATGTGGTAAACCTTGCGTACACCTTCAATTTGTAACACAGTATTAATAGCGCGCTTGCTTTCGTCTTTATTAACAATACCCATTAAGAAGACATTGCCATTTTCGGTGACGACCTTAAAGCGATTGGAGTTAATTTCCTTACCTAAGAGTAATTGGGTCTTAATCTTGGAGGTAATAAAGGAATCGCTAGAGATTACCGAGGCTGGGACTGGCTTTTGCAAAGTAGCGTAATTGTAGACCTTGCGCACGTGATCTAAGCCTTCAATTTGTTTTACAACCCACTTTAAGTAGTCCTTATTGACGGTTTGACCAGTAATAAGCACATTACCATTAAAGGCGGTCACACTAATACGTAAATCCTCAGGCTTGGAAAGCAAGGTATTAGACTTGATAAAGCGATATGACTTTTGCTCGATTTGCTCATCATAAGCCATGTTATAAATACTTCTGCTATCTTGATGAACAGCAGTAGCACCGCCTGCACCAGCACCTGCGGCGATAATTAAGCCACAACCATTGAGCATTAAGCAACAAGCGCCGACCAAGGCCAATTGCGCTGCTTTCTTCTTCATAACAGTCTCCTCAAACAAAAATAGCATTGCTAATTATTGCGCTTATTAAAGCATAAAAACCAGCTATTGCCCATAATGGACACAATAGCACTGTGAGCTTAGGCAAGGCTTAGGATTCAATATTAGAAGAAGTAAGAACCTAATACTAAAGAACAAAGGCGACCTAGCAAGAAATGGATCAAGAATACGTAAGCATGCACTAACACAAAGGCTATCAAGAACTAATTACACTAATAGACGATAGAAAGTACAGGCCCAAACTTGCCCCAAGGGTATTGCCCCCTAATAGAGTGGAGATCGTTTTAGGAGGACTCTTGTAAGAGAAAATGAAAAAGTCTTTGCCAAGACCAAACTAGGCCTGATAGAGAAACTAGGAACACAGTTTTTAGCGGTGGTATCGAGGGGCTTAATCTGAACAAAACCCAGCGTGTCTCGTATATTTTTTAGACATCACAGCAAGTAAAAAATACTGTTTCAGAAATAAAAAACCCCCGAGTCCATCGGCACTCAGGGGGTAACAATCAAACAAACATAAGGAGTACTTTCATTATACAAAAAAGCACTACTGATGCAAGCGCTTTTTAAATTTTTTTTGAAAATTTTTTCTCATTTTCTCTGAGTGACTAGATTTATCTATGAACACTGTTCATGATGATATTTAAGCCATTAGCTAATATATTAACTAATTTGCTTAATAAATTCATAGCTCAATATTAGTGCAAAAAATGGCACATGCCCAGTGACACAATTTAGCATCTAGATGAAAGCTTGTAACATGAATGTTGATAAATACATTTTAAGTGAATATTTCCCCTATTTTTCCTCTCAGCACTAGCCAGCTTAAAGGACAATTTTTTGCAACTAGAAAGCTTGAAGAAAGAGACGTAGTCTTGGTTTTTAGTATTCATGACAGAAAATATGTACTTTACTTTTGTGAGTCCTTTCACAAAAAACCAAGAGCAATTTAACGCAACTTTTACCAAAGAACATGGTTTAAATGCCAAAAAGCTAGCGCGCAATATCCTTATAAGTAATAAATGAAAATGATTTTCATCAGTTAATTAGCGCTTACTCAAGTTTTACTT
>Tim_p2__coassemble_1502_pt1 | contig 9906 bp, 4 predicted proteins | sample Tim_p2__metabat2_low_PE_020 | metagenome-assembled genome bin Tim_p2 | reverse complement strand
GGTGCGTAAGGGACTTTAACCCTCTAGAAATTGCTCATGCCGAGCACACACAAAACCCTTAGTCTGCCTCTAGACTAAGGGTTTTTTGTTCTTGATAGATTAATGCCTTGGAGAATTGGGGGAGACAGCAAAGGTATGAAAAAGCGAGGAGCGCCCAAAATGCATCTTGCATAGGGCACTAGATAAGAGAAGGATAAGATAGCATTAAAAAAGGGGCACTGCAAAGAGCACCCCTTTTAATGTTTGGCTAAACTTGTGCCTTGCAAGCTATCTGTACCATAGTAGGTGGTAGCGTTTAATGCTAGCTTGCGGCCAACTAACTATTTGTTATCGTTATTGTCGTTATTGGCAACATCGGTATGTATAGCTTTAGCAGCGGCGTGTACGGCGGCTCTTTGCTTGTGAAGAGCATCGGCGTCAATACGCTTGAAGGTTAAATCTTCCTTATTTAATTGAGATTCATCTAAAGTAAAGAAGTCTAACTCATCTAACAAGCCGTCAATTAAGTTAGTACAGTAAACGGCCACGTTGGCAGCATTACCAGCTACGTCCACAGATTGCTGGGCCATTTCAGAAATGCCTTGCATGTTGTTAGAGATTTCGGAAGTGGCATTAATTTGCTCTTCAGCAGCAGAGGCAATCTGAATGATTTGGTCATTCACATTATTAACTGCATCACGAATGCGAGCTAAGGTGTTTTCAAGCTCGGAAGCATCATCAGCTACTTGGTTCATTTGCTCAACCGAAGCATTCATAGAGGTGGTAGCAGCCTCAGAGTCAGCCTGCACACCTGCGACCATGGCAGAAATTTCCTTGGTGGAAGCAGCAGTACGGCTAGCTAAAGCACGAACCTCATCAGCTACCACGGCAAAGCCACGACCAGCCTCACCAGCACGGGCAGCCTCAATAGCTGCGTTTAAGGCCAACAAATTAGTCTGAGCGGCAATATCTTCAATGGTGCCCACAATAGAGCCAATCTTTTGAGATTGTTCGGCTAACTTAATAACCTTGTCAGCATCAGAACGGGTATTTTGAGCCTGCTCTTTAATGGAGATAACAGTTTCTCTTACCTTATCCACACCAATATTGGTCTCGACACGAGCGCTTTCAGAAGTACTTTGAGCATCGTGACAGTTCTTGGCAATATCGGAAGTAGTAGATACCATTTCATCAGAGGCTGCAGCCACAGTTAAGGCTCTGGTTTCAGTATCTTGTGCACCAGTAATAACAGCGTTAGAGGCTGTATTTAAAGTCTGGGAGCTGGTATTTAAAGACTCGGAAATTGCAATGGTACGTGCTACAGCGCGGTTTAAGGTACGAGCAATATCCTGTAAGGATAGATAAATACGACCAATTTCGTCGTCGTGAATTTCTGACTTATCGATGTGTAAGTTGAAATCACCTCTACCTAATAACTTGGCATAATTTAAGATGCTTAAGGTACTCTTAACAATATAGCTAGATAACATCAAAGCCAAAACACAAGCTACTAAAGTACCAATTACAGTTAAAGCCACAGTAGTATAAATGTGGCTAGTCATATCCAGCTCTTCTACGTATTGGTTTACCTTGTTAGAAGTAGTATAGAGTAAATCGGTTAAGTGCTTATTAGCTGCAGAGGAGTGAGGTAATACGTCTTTTAAGAAGATATCATCAGCTTCTTCATAACGGCCAGCTTGTAATAAGCTCTTGAATTGACCTTCTTCAATAGAGCGAACTAAGTTCTTTAAATCCTGGATACAGCTATCACTTTGAGCTCTGAACTCATCATCAGGTAAATCGATTGTCTTTAATAAAGAAGCTAATTCCTGAGTCTTGCTTAAGCCCTTGCTTACCATTTGTGGGTTTGGAGAAACCTGTAATTCGTGGAGCCAAGAGTGCACTGCACTATAACCATTATTTAACTCGAAAACTGCAGCTACATCTTGCTTAATCAAGCGATTAAGTTCTTTACCAATATCAGAAGAGTTTACCATGGAGTAAATCGCCATTGAGGCCACGCTTAAGGCGACCAAAATAACGAAACCAAATCCAGCTAGCATCTTTCCTTTGATGCCAAGTTGCTTAAACATAGAAGCTCCTAGATTGTTTTAAAAATGAGCGCAAGCTCAATTTGCCAAACATTGTTGAATAATAACGTGCTCTTAGTTAACACGTTATCAATTTCCTAGTCACTAAGGCCTAAATAAGCCCCAGCAACAAATCTTTTTTAAGAAAAACCTTAGCTTCTGGTATTACCAATTCACAATCGTTTAATACCCTCTGCAAATTGCGCACATGATGCAGCAAGGCTCATGGAGTAAATTAGTCTCCGAGCTTCATGCAGTTGGCTTGTGTCCTTATGTATAGATCGTACATCACGAGACTATGGATGGTACTACCTTATTAATGCTTAAAACCTATCTCAACTGCCCTATCTAGCCCACTCTAGATGTAGAAGAGATAATGTTGTGTTGTCGTTAGCTTTGAAAGACAGCTATTATAATACTTAGTGCTTTTTGACACTATAAACAAGCACAATATTGTTGTTAGATATTTCGTTCCCTTAGCTAACGGCGTGACAGGCACAATCTTTCGCATCTTGATGAAAAAACTTTAGCCACTTTTAAGCTTTGGAGTTATGCAGATGCAAAAAAATGATTTCCTTTGTCTATGTCTGACCACAATTTGGCTTTAAAGCCATATTGCGATTTTCTCATATAGGAGCATTTAAAGCTATAGCTTAGCTCACGTTTTTTTGCAAAATGCTAGATGCATCATTTTATAAGCTAATATACTACCATACGAAACTTCAATATCATTAGTTTGGCTTTAAATTTGCCTTTTTAAGATACTTCTAGTCAATAATATCCTCCGCCTAAAGAAGAAGGTTTGCCCTCATTTTTTAGAGCATGCTCATTAGCGTCCTAGCCTTAGTGAGCACTCTTTTAGAGAGTGTTGAACTACGTTGTTTAGAAAATATAGAAACTGCTTGATGTTTATCCTAGTCTTGCGCTCTGTAGTCTGTAATTTATGGTAGGTAGCAAACAGATTACAGACATTGAAAAACTTAAGCTTATCGAAATTAGTGTTTTGGGGCGGGATATTAGGAGGCTGAACGCATAAAATTGCTCATTTGCTATAGTTTTTTCGCGATTAATTGTACAATACCTACTGGAGTAGCGGCCTGTTAGGCAGGTACTCTTATTTTGTTCAGCAACTTAGCTAAGTTCTAACCATAGCTTAAGGCCTGAGACATTTATTGGTTAAAGGACATTATCAGATGCAACAATTTACCTACACCATTAAAGATCGTGATGGTATCCATGCTCGTCCAGCTGGTGTTTTAATCAAAGCTGCCAAATCATATCAGAGCAAGATCACTATTGAGGCTCACGGTAAGAGTGCTGACCTCAAAGGTGGTATTTTTGCGCTCATGGGCTTAGGCATTCGCTGTGGATGGGACGTTACTGTCACTATTGATGGTGAGGACGAGAATGTAGCGGCAGTTGAGCTCAAGGAAGTTTTTGAAAACACTATCTAAAGCTTCCTAATTAAGCTTAATGCTTCTCTTACAGCACGCCCCTAGATAGTTTCTATCTGGGGGCGTGTTCGTTTTCATAAATGAAAAAAATTTGCACTTTAAACTAGCTCTAAGTAATTGCTAAGCTTTACACGCCCATAATAGCTCCATAAGATTTTTTAGACGAACTTGAGGATTGAGCGATGAGCGACTTTTTTAACAAATTAAAAGAAGGTACCAACACTTTGAGCAAGAATCTTCCTCAAGGTAAAGCAGGCATAGCTGGCGCCGCTGGCGTAGGTGCACTCTTAGGCTCCCTCTTTGGAGGATCTAAAGGAGTTAAAAAAGCTGCCAAAAATGTAGCTGTAGTGGGAGGCTCTGCTGCCCTTGCTGCCCTTGCCTATAAGATGTATCAAAACTGGAGCTCAGGCACTCAATCTAGCCAAGGCGGCTATGGTGCTAGCTCCTCCTCTTCTGACAATAACGATCCTTTTGCTGCTTATAATCAAAGCCAAGCTAAGGCTATGCTCAGTAATGAAAATGGCAAGCTCATTATCGAAGCCATGGTCTTTGCCGCACGTGCCGATGGTCATATTGATGCACAAGAGCAAGAAATTATTATGAATACTGCCAATCAATTAGGCGGTAATACCAATACTTTAATCCGTGAGTGCTTAAACAAGCCATTAAATCCATATTACTTAGCCGCCAAAGTACAAAACCGCGAGCAAGCTGTAGACATCTACCGCCTCTCAGCTGCTGCCATTGTGGCTGACAACGATCAAGAGCGCCATTATTTATCTGATTTAGCCTCGGCTTTAGGTTTAGATTCCTTAGCTGTACAACAACTTAATCAAGAGGCATCTGCACTAAGATTACAAATAGCACAACGCTAGCAAGTCAAAAATTGACTTGATAATGGCCTTAAATTGGGTGTTTTACAACAAACTCTATTTGAACCAAATTTTCAGTCACTAAAAAAGCCCCAAAGCCAAGGAGACAGCGCAGTAAGTTTTTTGTGGTATTACCTATCTTGGCAGGCTCTATGAAAGTACTAGGCCAGAGCTCACAGTAATTGTGAGTCTCTGGCCTAGTCCTATTGCCTTTGTTAGGCTATTTCTTTTGCGGAAGCCATTGGGCTTGGATGCGCTCGAGCTCGGCGTAGATGCGCTTATCAGAAATAGGACAGCTAACGCCGAGGTGCTGGGCAAAGTAAGAGACACGCAGCTCTTCAATCATCCACTTTACCTCCTTGAGTGGAGGTGGAATTAAATCGCTGTGGTAACTCTTGATAACTTTTTGATATTCCTCATTAATATTCTCCAAGGTGCGCATATACATTTGATCGCGCACCACATCACGCTGCAAACGCATAATTCGCTCGATGGCAGCTTGTAAATAGCGTGGCAATTCTTTTAAGTGATCATTACCGCACTCACTAATAAAACCCTTATAGATAAGTCCATCTAATTGAGCAGAGATATCAGCATAGGAGCGTGCCAGCTCAAAGGAGATGTTGCCCTTTAACAAGCGCTTGAGTTCATGGGCTTTAACCAAGCTTTGTTCAATGGTCTTAGCAATGGATAAGGCCTCGTCATTGAGCTCGCCTCTGACAATTTCCTTTAGGCGCAAGAAGTTTTCCTCATCCCAAGGCACACCACCATTACGCTGCACAATATTACTAATGGCGCATAGCATAAGATCAAAGATTAATTCCTTAATCGATCCCAATGGCTGATAGTACATAGAGAGCTTAGCGCGATTAGGTAAATGCGTTTCTAAATAGCTCGTTGGGCTCTTTAAGCTCAAGGCAATAAGTTTAATCGCGCCTTGCGCCATAGCCTTGTGCTGCCTCTCTGGGCTATCGTAGAGCTCCAAAGTTACTCCATCTCCCCTATCCGTCAAAGCAGGATATGCAGTAATACGCAAGGATCCTTGGCGGGTGACTTGCTCTTTTTTAATGGTGCCATATTCCCAAGACTGAGCGGGAGCACTGACCTTATGGCTCTTGACTACTTGGTGCAATACCTCACGAGCCTTACCTTGTAGCCTTGAAGATAAAGCAACAAAGTCCTTACCAAAGGCCATTTCCTTACCGTCGACGCCCTCGATACTAAAGCTTACAAACAAGTGCTCTGGAATTAAGCTCTTATCAAAGTCATCAACAGTAACAATTTCACCGCCCATACGAGTAAGCTCACGCGCTACGACTACAAAGAGATTATCCAAAGGCTTGCCTTTGGTAGTATTTGCAGCGCTGTTATCCTGGTTAATTTGGGCAGTATAGCTTTGCAGACTATCTTCCAAGGCCTTAGCATACTCAGGGGCTGGAATTAAGTTACGGCGCAGGCGTTTTGGTAAGGAGCGAATTAGAGTAGCAAACAATTCTTGGCGCAAGCCATCAATTTGCCACAAGAACTCTTCGGCCTTTACTTGATTGAGCACAGTAATTGGAATATGCACAGTCACGCCATCACGCTCATTGCCAATATCAAAGACATAGCTAAGCTTAAAGCGCAAGGAACCTTGGTGCCAGTACTCAGGATAGAGTTTATCTTCAATAGCCATAACATCGCTTTTAGCGATTAACTCATAGCTAAAGTCTAAATAATTAGGATCTTCCTTGCTCTTAGTACGCCACCACTTATCAAAATCACGCATATTGCAAATATGGCTTGGTATGCGCTCGGCATAGAATTGCTCTAAGGTAGTTGAGTCGACCAATAAGTCACGACGGCGTACCTTATCTTCTAAGTACTCCACATCATCAATCAAGCTAATATTGTGCTTAAAGAAGCGATGATGGCACTCTAAATTACCCTCCACAAAACCATCACGAATCATGAGCTCATGGCTAAGCTTCGGATCGATATCTTGATATTGCACTAAACGCTTTTGCACAATTGGCAGACCATAAATGCTACGGGTCAAATAGGCCATCACGGCGCCATTTTTCTTAGACCAATGCGGCTCATGGTAGGCATTTTTAATTAAATGACCTGCACAGCCCTCAGCATAAATAGGATCAATGGCTGCTACTGTACGCGCAAAGAGACGGCTGGTCTCAGAGAGCTCCGAGGCGCAAATCCACTTAGGAGGCTTTTTAGCCAAAGGTGAAGCAGGGAAAATAACAAAGCGTGAGCCACGGGCACCGATGTAATTATTACCATTAGGCTCAATCATACCCATATGGGAGAGCAAGCCTGAAATCAAGGAGCGGTGAATCGACTCATAGTCTGCTTTTTCTTGATTAAAGCTCATACCCATCATTTGGGTGCTGACACGCAATTGACGCAGAACATCAAACCACTCACGCACACGCAAGAAGGAAATAAACTCCTGCTTTAACTGGCGGCGTAAAGCCGAGTTCGAGAGCGTTCCTTGGAGCTCTTTAATATAGTCATAGAGCTTTAAGATAGAGATAAAGTCTGACTTTTCATCATTAAAGCGACGATGCCACTGGGAGGCAGCCTCTTTTTTATCCAAAGGATATTCACGAGGATCCATGACGGCCAAGGCAGAAACAATAATCAATACTTCACTCAAAGCATGGTACTTATTGGCCTCGACAATCATACGGCCTAAGCGTGGATCACAAGGCAAGCGCGATAAGGTGCGTCCTACCTGAGTTAACTGCAATTGCTCAAAGCCTAAATCACGCTCGTTATTATTATGACGCTTGAGCCAAGGCTTATCGGTCACAGCACCTAATTCATCAAGGAGACGTAAACCATCACTTACTTGGCGCTCGGCTGGGGCGTCGATAAATGGAAAGTTCTCCACACGGCCTAAGCGCAAGGAGGCCATTTGCAATAAGACCGAAGCTAAGTTAGTACGCAGAATTTCTGGATCGGTAAACTCAGGACGAGAATCAAAATCCTCTTTAGAGTACAAGCGTACGCAAATACCATCGCTAACACGACCACAACGACCCTTTCTTTGGTTAGCACTGGCCTGAGAGATAGGCTCAATTGGCAAGCGCTGCACTTTAGTACGAGAGGAGTAACGAGAAATACGAGCTAAACCAGGGTCAATAACATAGCGAATACCAGGCACCGTCAGGGAAGTTTCGGCCACATTGGTCGAGAGCACAATACGTACACCTGTATGCTCAGTAAAGATCTTATTTTGCTCTTGGGTAGCCAAACGGGCATACAAAGGCACAATCTCAGTATCGCGCAGACCTGCTTTGCGCAAGAATTGAGCAATTTCTAAAATATCGCGCTCACCTGGTAAAAACACCAAGGTGTCACCTCGACCACGGTTTTGCAAGTACTTAATAGCCTGCAAAATACCCTGACGCAAGTCCATAGTATCGGCTACATCGCGATCGTCGTCCTCATTATTGCGTACTGGAGCACGGGAGGTAGCAGCGGCAGCACGCAAGGCTGCCATGGAGCCACCTGCATTATTATTGCGCCATGCCCCAGGTCCATTGTCAGCTAAGAGCGCATCAATTTGCTCATGGCGCTCTTCAAGCATATGGTTATTGCTCTTGTGGTTGTGCTCATAGCGACCAGTACCATCGTGAGATTCAATATATACGCCCTTATTGTCTTCCATTAAAGGCATATATACTACCTCTACTGGATAGGTACGACCTGAGACTTCAATAATTGGAGCATTATTAAAGTGAGCGGCAAAGCGCTCTACGTCAATGGTAGCTGAGGTAATAATGAGCTTGAGCTCAGGACGCTTAGCTAAGAGATTCTTTAAATAGCCCAAGAGGAAGTCAATATTCAAGGAGCGCTCGTGGGCCTCATCGATAATAATGACATCATAATTGAGCAAGAGACGGTCAGTGACTAACTCTGAGAGCAAGATACCGTCGGTCATGAGCTTGATATAGGCATTAGGCGAGCTAATATCAGTAAAACGTACCTTATAAGACACGCTATTACCTAATTGCTCGTGCATTTCCTCAGCAATACGGGAGGCTACAGCGCGGGCGGCAATACGGCGTGGCTGGGTATGACCAATTAAGCCCTTGCGACCAAAGCCTGCCTCTAAGCACATCTTTGGAATCTGGGTAGTCTTACCAGAGCCAGTTTCACCTGCAATAATCACTACTTGGTTATTCACCAAGGCGCTCATAATCTCATCTTTGCGCTGACTGACGGGCAAGGCCTCTGGGTATTCAAGCTTAGGCACTTGCTCTTCACGCAGTTTAAGATTGTTTTCTTGCTCTTGAATATAAAGCTCGAGCGCGCTTTTCTTTTCTACATAGGCCTCAGAGCTCAAGACTAAATCTAAGAGCTCTTGACCATGCAAGCTCTTCTCTGAATCTTGTGCTTGTAAGGACTTACCCGTAGCTTCAATCAGGCTATCTAATTCATTGAGCTGATTGTACATATTACGGCGAGCCTGATAGCTAACCTTATCTTGGGCAGCACGTACCATAGCAAGCATAGAGGCATCTAAGTACTTTCCAGCAAATAAAGAAGCACCCTTGCCCTTAGATAGCTTCTGACCATGCTGCTCTTTGAGAGCAGGGCGATTATTAGCGCTCTTAGCTTGGCCCTTAATGTTTTGACCCTTGCCTTGAGCGCCTTGCTGGTTAGCAGCCTTGGCAGCATCCTTTGCATGGTGGGAATTGAGATCATTGGCCTTGCGCTGGAGGCGATTGAGAGCTTGCTCTAAACGCTGCTCTTGATCCTTATCTTTGCCCTTGGAGCTTAAGTTAGAGCTGCTAGCACGGGAGGAGTGATTACGATAGGATCTATGCTCGGACTTATCAGGGCGCGACAGAGATGACTGACGCTCTTGATCTTGAGCGACTCGGCCTGCGAGCTTGGCTGCCTGCTGCTTGAGTGGATTTAAATGCTCACTGCCTTCCTTGACCACAATAGCATCGGCCTTGGCCTGAGCTTGATCGGCCTCTTGCTTACGCAGACGCACTTGCAAATCTTTTAAATCAGCAAAAGAACTAAAAGAGCTTGAGGATCTGTCACCCATAACCACTAATTTCCCTAAAAAACCTCATTGCCTCACGGCAATAAATACAATCACAAAACTAAAAAACAGGCCCATTATACGACATAGGCCCATCATGTCTCAAAGCTTAGCTTCCAAAGACCCTTTTTTAAGCGCCCTTACTCCCCAAACATTCCTCTACCTTGCCCCTATCCACCAACACTCACTAAGCCAGCACGCCTATACCATCGTAAGATACCTATGAGTCCGTTGACTCATAGGGCACCAAGCTGATTCTGATATGCTTTACTACTCAATACTGGTTCTCTTTAGAATCAAGTAGCTTCATATGTTATATGATGTATCCTTTCTTTCCTATTTACATAGGATACAAGAGAACCTATAACTAGGTACAAGTACCTACAGCATTTAGCTTGGTTTGTTGTGAGTTTAAAACAACATTTTTTCTGATAATGCCTCCTACAGGAGGA
>Tim_p2__coassemble_1355_pt1 | contig 10750 bp, 8 predicted proteins | sample Tim_p2__metabat2_low_PE_020 | metagenome-assembled genome bin Tim_p2 | reverse complement strand
ATTTAGCCCTTAATACCCATTCTATAGTTACATATTTTTAATGCAAGGAATGGGTCACTTTTTAGTGAGGGCTTTTTTCATGTTAATTAATCTTGTTATAAGCGCCCATTTCATTGCGCAGGCTCATAGGCTGCACTAAAGAAACAGGGGGCACAAAGTCACTTACTTCATAGCCATCTGGAACTTTAGGAGCCTTGGGACGTGGCATATGAGGGTCAGATGCAAAAGCGCTCACACCTGTAGATGGAGCATATTGAATAATGACCTTAACCAAAGCATCATCTAAAAGAGGCTCGCCTGAGATATCAACTTTCTTTAAATCAGTGACTGCCGTAAAGTTCTGAGCACCAAAGTGATTTTTAAAGGTAGGAGAGAGCTTTTCTACAGATTGATAGAAAGTAAATGGACGCTCCATTGGCTCTAAAGTGGTTGGGTCTAAAATCTCTAACTCAAAGATAGGATCGCCCTCACGATAGGCAATATTACCGCGTAAGACTTGATTGGCTAAAATCATCACCTGAGATAAGATTTGCTCAGCAGGGATACGATCTTGGAGCAAATCAATAATCTTTTGAGCTGGTGGATAGATAGAAGCAATAGTTAGCAAATCATCAAAGCCCTCGGAGAAAGCCTTTTTGACACCCTTACCTGCCATTAACATAAGGTCATAAATCATACGCCCTGATAAGTCATGTTGCTCACGGGCGGCAATTTTTAACCAAGAGACGGCACGATCTAAAGAGTCAGAGGAATTAGTCTCAGTATAGGCAAAGACACCTAAAGCGGTGCTTGCAGGACCGTATCCTTGGGCAGCAGCTGCTGAAAAGAACTTCACGGCTACATTGCTATTGGATGTAGAATTACTGCGCAAAGCAATTAAAGCTAAGGCATATTGAGCTACAGGGTCATGATTAGCAGCAGCACTACTATATAAGTCAAAAGCAGTTTGAGGGTCACGCTCTAAGGCATAGCCATGCCAATAGGCACCAGCAAGGCGGGTATAGGCTTGGTCAAAGCCATTGTCCATGGCATTTTGCCAATATTGCACTGCCGATTGAGCATTAGAGGCAATTTTCTTATTACCGACAAAGAACATATCACCCATGATGAGTTCTAAATTCTTGGCGCCTTTCTTATGAGCTAAGAACACAAAATCAATAAAGTCTTGAGCATTAGGAATCACATTTAAAGCACGATAGACCATAGCAGAGAATAAGTCAGTGGCGCGATTTCTAATATCTAAAACACTTAAATTGAGTGGATCGCCTTCATACCAATTATCGGTAATCATGGTGCCAGCACGAATCTGGGCCGCCTCATCATTGGCAATACGAATGGCTCCTTGCTCAAAATAAGAAATAGCAGCATTAATGCCTTGAGCTTTACCAAAGCCTAATAAGGCTAAATCACCTAAGACTTCGTAGGCAGTATGGCGCTTAAATAAGACGGCACGCTCGGCGCACTCAGCAGCACGTGCATAATCACCTGCACTTACATACATCCAAGCTAAGAACTCGCTGGCATAAGGATCATCTGCCTTATCGGCTTTTTCAAGCAAAGTGCTAGCCTTGGCAAAGTTTGAGAAACTTAAAGCCTTAATACCCTCTTCTACCATGCCACGGCGCTCACCTTGGGCATAATTGGTGTAGGCCCATAACAGACCACTAAAGATAGCGATGAAGAACAAAAAGCCCATAAGCACCATCACCAATTTTTGGCGATAGCGAATGAGCTCTTGGCGCTCCATTTCCTTGATCTTTTTTAACATGTTTGCCATGGCTTATCTTGGGCTAAAGCTCCTAAAGCTTTAGCACTGCTCCTGTTTTTAAAGTTCAGTGATAGATAAAAAGTATTAAGCGAGCCAACAAAAACAAAGCAGCAGAGCGCTATACGCACTTATCAGTTAAGGATGCGTGTAGAGCACTGCTGCTAAAGTTCATCACAACCTGTGAGCACACCTGATAATTAATGATTTTGGATCCACTCCTCAGGGACACCCACATCAGGCATATCCACCTCTAAACGGCGGTCTACCTTAAATGGATCGCGTTGCAATTCCACAATAGCCTTGGAAGACTGCTGACGCTCTGAGAGAGTGTATCCTGTAGTGGCCAATTGCTCGTCACCATAGGTCTTAATATCAATAAGCTCTTTTTTAATGCCTGCATCAGTAAAGATCTTGGCAAGAGACTCGGCACGACGCTTAGCTAAATCTAAATTGTCTAAATTATCAGGATTGCCAGAGCCAAAGGAGGAAATAATGATCTTATTGATGGACTCATCAATTTGAGCATATTCAAGCTGTTGCTTTAAGCGGGCATCAGATGATGGAGTCAGACGATTTTCAGACTCGTAGAACATCAAGGCCACTAAGCCCACATCAGTATAGCCAAAAGGCAAGAGCTGAGCTGAGCAATCGACAAACTCTTTATAGGCACTTGAAAAGCCCATTGGGCTTAAGACAGGAATAATGCTTTCAGCATAGTTTGGATGCTCGCTTACATAAGGGAATAAAACGCGATAGCCATTATGTAAGGCGCGCAATACTGCCCAAGAAACAGAGTCACCGATAAAAGGTCTAAAGCCTCGATAGAGCTGAATTTGACCAATGTCATTTTCATTGCCCTGAGGACGCCACTCTGGGGGGGCTGAGATAATACGCATTACACTTTTGGAGTTAACATCTACTGATGGAAAAATCTCCAAGCTCAAACGACGCTGGGCACCAGATAACAAAGTGAAATCGGCACGACCATAGCCTTTAATATGAGATGAGAGTATGCATGAAATTTTGGAAGACTTATTCGACCAATCCTTAGCATTGGTATCGCTCAATGAAGCCTCATAGCGCACCTGAGCTTGCACTGGTAAGGCAAAAATGGTTGCAGCTACCAAGGCGGCTAATCCCATGCTGAAAAAACCAGCTTTACGCATACCTAATAAATCTCCTCAAAAACGCGTCCTACAAAGTGCACCACGCCTTTATCTCTTGATAAAAGCTAGCTAAGTAAGCTCAAAGACTGTTAGCCTACTACCTACTTGGCCTTAAAAAATTATAACCTAGGAGCTAGCCTAGCGCGGCTCTAGGGTGCTAAAACTTTGACGTTAGTACCCACTAAAACTTAATGCAAATAATCAGCCAAAATTGCAAAGCACGCTAAATTTATTGCACTAGTATGATAGTCGACCAACCCAGTTCACAAAGCAAGCACTTTTTTTTGGTGATATGGCTAACGCTATTTACTAATAGTGGATGATTTTTTATTGCAACTTATGCAAAATTAATTTTCATAGCTTGTTAGTTTGTAACAAGCCCTGTTGAGCGCGACGCAACTAAAGAGAGCGTGAGATAGATATGGGCTTGGCTAGTGTTAAAACATTGATAAGATAAGTACTATGTAAAGGGCTCTAGAGCCTTATATTTGCTGCATACCTAGCTGTTTTACCCCTCCATAACACTGCTCTTTTCTTAAGATTCCACTCACGCTAGGGCTTCTTTGCATATAGTGAAAAGCTTTTCTATTATCAAAAGTTAGCATTACAATATAGCTATTGGTCTATCTCTTGTTTTGCAATGCATCAGATAAGAGCTGCTTTAGTTTTTTCAATTGCCGCCATCTTAAGCCATTAAACATCAGGCTTAACATGGTAATTTAGGAGTTAGGAATGGGCTTTTTCGATAAATTATTCGGTAGCAAGAAAGCAGAAGTATTGACTTTAAAGGCACCTTTAAACGGTGAGATCATCGACATTAAAGAGATTCCAGATCCTACCTTCGCCGAAGGTGTATTAGGCCCAACCATAGGCTTCAAGCCAGGCGAGGATGGCACCATTTATGCCCCATGTGATGGTGTTGTTACCCAGATTTTCAAAACTGCCCACGCCGTAACTATCACCTCTAACGATAAAGTAGAGCTCTTAATTCACGTAGGCATCAACACTGTTGATCTCAAAGGTGAGGGCTTTGAAGCCTTTGTAAAAGATGATGACGTCGTCAAGTGCGGCCAGCCTTTAATCAAGTTTGACCAAGCCATTATTGCCAATGCAGGCTTGAGCAATTTAGTTCCTGTAGTAATCTGCAATGCTATGGACTTCAAGGACGTTAACTTTGTTGAGCCTAAAGCTGTAACTACTAACGACGATTTCTGTACCATTACCCCTGCGGAGCAATAATATGTACCAAGGACAAGGACGTTGTGCCTGTGCTGGTATTACCTACGGCAAGATCTTACATATTAAGACTCCTGATATTACTCCAGCACAAGTCACCTGCCAGTCTGTTGACCAAGAGCTCGCTCACTTTGATTTAGCTTTAAACAAAGCTCAATTAGAGTTAGATAGCTTGATTGAAAAAGCTCGTAGTGAGATTGGCGAGGAGCAGGCTGAAATTTTTGAAATCCATCGTATGATGCTCGAAGATCCAGATATTGTTGACAATATCCGCGATAGCATTAAGCAAGGTGGTATTAGTGCTGCAGACGCCTCCATTGCCGTGGGCAAGGAACAAGCTGCAATCTTTGAGGCGCTTGATGATGACTATATGAAAGAGCGCTCAGCTGATATTAAGGATGTTACTGGCCGTTTAGCCCGTATTTTACGTGGTGGCGAGAGCATTACCCTAACAGAAAGCTGCGTCATTGTTGCCGATGACCTCCAACCATCTCAAACTGTGGCTATGGATCGCTCCAAGATTTTGGGCTTTATCTTACGTAAAGGCACCCAAAACTCTCACGCCTCCATCTTGGCCCGCACTATGAACATCCCACTGATTATTAATGCTACCTTGCCTGCTACTTTAGAAGGCGAAGGCCGTGCTGCTACTGAAAGTGAGGATGCCTTAGACTTAACGGGTCACAATGTAGCTTTAAACTCAGTTAAGGGCCTTTTCTATATTGACCCAGATGAGGCTATTGTTGATAAGCTCAAGCTCGACAAAGATGTCTTTGAGCAACAACGCTTAAGACAATTAGCCTTACGTGGTATGCCTGGCATTAGCAAGACAGGACATCGTATCCATACCTTTGCCAATATTGGCCAGCCAGATGATGTCGAGCAGGTCTTAGAAAATGATGGCGAGGGCATTGGTCTGTTCCGCTCTGAGTTCTTATACTTAGGTAGAAATGATCCACCTAATGAAGAGGAGCAATATCGCGCCTATGCCAAAGTGGCCTCTACCATGAATGGCCGCTTAGTGATTATCCGTACCTTAGATATTGGTGCCGATAAGAAGGTTGATTACTTCAATTTACCTACTGAAGAAAATCCAGCTTTAGGTATGCGTGCTTTACGTATTTGCCTTACCAAACCTGAGATTTTCAAAACGCAGATACGTGCTATTTATCGCGCCGCAGCCCGTGGCAATATCGCCATGATGTTCCCTATGGTAACGCGCCTTAAAGAAGTAGAGCAGGCTAAGGCTATTTGTGAGCAGGTAAAACAAGAGCTGCAAGCTGAGGGCAAGGAATTTGGAGAGCCTAAAATTGGCATTATGATCGAAACTCCAGCTGCCGCTATCTTATCTGACAAATTAGCTCAGCATGTCGACTTCTTCTCTGTAGGTACTAACGATCTCAATCAGTACACCACTGCTTGCGACCGCCAAAACCAAGATTTAGGCGACTTTTATGATCCTCATCATGAGGCTGTCTTGGAGTTATTGCGTATCATTGCTAAAAATGCCCACGCCGCAGGTATACCTGCGGGCATTTGTGGCGAGTTAGCCGCCGATCCTGAGCTTACCGACACCTTTATTGAAATGGGCTATGACGAATTATCCGTCTCCCCTGGTGCCGTTTTAGCCTTACGTGAGCGCGTGCGCAATTCTCAGGCTCAATGTCAAAATGAGTTAGTCAATTCCCGTACTAGCTTTGAGCCGACTAAGAAACTCTAAAAAACAGCTAGGAGCTTAATCCTAGTTCTCTTAGGTAGGGCTGAATGTGAGGCCCTATCATATATATTGGTGATAAAAATGAAGACTATTGCTTATAAAATTACCGATCCACGTGGTATCCATGCTCGTCCAGCAGGCCAGTTAGTTAAGTTAGTTTCTGGCTTTAAGAGCGCCTGCCAAATGGGCAAAGAGGGTGCCTTAGTTGACGGTAAGCGTCTGTTAGCTGTTATGAAGCTTGCCATGCAGCAAGGCGACGAATTGATTTTACAATTCGACGGTGCTGACGAGGAAGAAGCAGCTGCTGCCGCAGAGCAATTCTTAAAGGATAATCTCTAATTTAAAAGAGAAAACTGTCCATTAAAAAAGAGCGTCTCTTGTCGTGAGGGTACGCTCTTTTTTTGTGCTTGATTAATATCTATGGAGTTTGTCAAGCCCCATACCATTGGGGGCAGATCAAGCATTATGATCAATATCATAAGTATTTTTGGACGTATCAAGACAAGTGCATTTTAGTAAAAGGTGATATATATCACCTTTGTAAACCTTTTATGGTTATGAAACTTTGTTTCATTAACTCCTATGTAAACGTTTGATAGCAGTGGCCTGCTAAGCTTGTTTTTAAGCCAAATTTGGCGCTTTTTGCGAGCACACAAATTTTTATAAAGTACGTATTTGAGCCATTCTTGCCTTTTTGAAAAGGCTATCATAGCTCTTGAAAAATATTCTTGTTTTTGTGATATGGGTAGGCATATAATGAAAATTGCTTACATAAGTGTGCTTTAGTGCACAAATTGAATTTATATTTTTTGCCCTAGGTTACAAGCTATTAGATAATCTAGGAACAAAGCTCTAATTGCTTTGTAAGGGAAAGCTGTTAGCTTTGCTACTTTATAAGTTTACAAGCCATACCTCATGAGCAAAAGGCTCTTTAGTCACATGCTCAGCTTTGGTGTTGGACTTACTCTTTTTGCCTGACTTTATTCTGAGGCCAAAAGAGTACGCCTGATCTCCAGGCGGTACGGGCTCCTAAAATTCAAGAATGCTTTTAGGGTCAATAATAGTTGTTGTGAGTAAACTGTCTTAAGTAACTGCTAAAACTTTCAGGATGTTACTTTTGGTTGGATAATTGCTTCTATGATGAAATATCTTCAGCGACTTGGTAAGTCCTTAATGCTGCCTGTCGCATGCTTGCCAGTAGCAGGCATTCTCATGGGTTTAGGCTACTTGCTCGCACCTACCACTATGCAAGGTGGTGATGCAGAAGCCTCTGCAGCCTTAATTTTAGGTACCTTCTTCGTGAAGGCTGGCGCTGCCATTATCGACAACATGTCCGTACTCTTTGCTATCGGTGTTGCCGTTGGTATGGCTAAAGAGCAAGACGGTACTCCTGCTTTAGCTGGTATCGTAGCTTGGTTCGTAATTCAGACTCTGTTAAGCCCAGGCTTCATCTCCGTATTAACTGGTGGTGATGTAGACCCAGCATTTAACAAGGTCAACAACCAATTCATCGGTATCTTATCTGGTATCGTTGGTGCTACCTGCTATAACCGCTTTAGCTCAACTAAGCTCCCTGATTTCTTAGCATTCTTCTCAGGCAAGCGTTCTGTTGCTATCGTAACCGCCTTAATCTCCATTGTACTTGCTGCCATTTTATTCTTCATTTGGCCAATCATGTACAATGCATTAGTACTCTTAGGCGAGTCCGTAATTTCCTTAGGCGCTGTCGGTGCAGGTATTTACGCCTTCTTAAACCGTTTATTAATCCCAATTGGCATGCACCACGCATTGAACGCAGTATTCTGGTTCGACGTAGCTGGTATTTCTGACCTCACCAAGTTCTGGGCAGGTACTGGTGTATACGGCCAAACTGGTATGTACATGACTGGCTTCTTCCCAGTTATGATGTTCGGTTTACCTGCTGCTGCCTTTGCTATGTACCAATGTGCAAAGCCAGAGCGTAAGAAGGCTGTTGTAGGCTTATTAGCATCTGCTGCATTCTGCTCCTTCTTCACTGGTGTTACCGAGCCTTTAGAGTTCGCCTTCATGTTCTTGGCTCCAGGTCTTTACGTCCTCTATGCTGTTATGACTGGTATTACTGCCGCCATCACAGTTATGTTGCCAATCCGTGCAGGCTTCTCCTTCTCTGCTGGTTTCTTAGACTTATTCTTCTCCTCTCAGACTCCTTTGGCACAAAACCCATGGATGATCATCGTAGTAGGCTTAGTAACTGCTGTTGTTTACTACTTAGTATTCCGTATTGCCATCGTTAAGTTTGACTTCAAGACCCCAGGTCGTGAAGACGAAGAGGCTCCAGTTACTACCGACCTCAAGGGCGACGCTGCTTTCGTAGCCTACGCTGAGAAGGTATTAGAGGGCTTAGGCGGTAAGGAAAACATCGCCTCTTGCGATAACTGTATTACCCGTATTCGCTGCGACATCGTTGACCGCTCCAAGGTAAATGATGACATCTTAAAGGCAGCAGGTGCCAAGGGCGTATTACACCCATCTGACACTACTGTACAGGTTATCGTAGGTACTCAAGTACAATTCGTTGTAGACGAGTTAAAGAAGATGCTTAAGTAATCTCCTTAACCCATCCCACTTAAGGAAGCTCAATCTTCCTTAAATAAAGACGGTACCCTCTTGAGGGTGCCGTTTTTTCTATACATCATATTAAAAATACCCCCTACACTGCTCCTTTGACAATCTCTGAGTTTGTAGCTATTTGAAATAAAATTTCACATTTTGTGAGCTATATTGATAATTTTTGGAGATTTTTTTCTCAAGCTCTTAATAAAGGATTATAATTAAGCCACAAGATCACATGGAGTGAAAGCATGCTGACATTACCATTTAACGGATCGCCTATTAATGCCGAACTTGAGCATCATTTATGGAAGTGCGTTATTGCGCCACACACTAAGGCTCGTTTAGCTATAGATGAGACAGGTTTGAAGGTTCAATTTGAAGTGCAAGAGAGAGCGCCTAAAGTAAGTGCTCTAGTGCAACAAGAACCGATGTTAATGGTCTGTCAAGATAGCGCAGTCGAGCTCTTCTTAGCCTTTCCAGATGATGAGCATGATAGTAACTTTGCTCCTATGTTAGAGCATTGCTTGTACTTAAATATTGAAATTAACTCCAAGGGCATTTGCTACGCTAAGCATGGTCACTCCCGTAAAAACCGTACGGCTTTTACTAAAGAGCAAATTACTGCACTAGACATCAAGGCTAGAGCTAACAATGAGAGCTGGTCCATTAGTTTTACCGTGCCTCGCTCTTTTATCAAAGAACTGTGCCATTACGATGCCTTTAGTCCTGAGCACACTTTTGCGCTCAACTTATATAAGATTTCTGAAAGTAAGGAAATTGAGCACTATCTGGCCTATAACAAAGTCGATGTTCCAGAGCCTAATTTCCATTTACCACAATATTTTGCCTTATGCCACATAGGCTAAAGCACCCGAATTTTATTTGATACCCAAAATCGATTAATGGATAAAGCTCACCCTACCTCCACACATTAAACCTAGGAAAGATAGCTAACCATTATTTAAGCTAAAGGAGCTTTTATGATTCTTACTAATGCCAATATCTATACCCGCGATTTTCGCTTTGCTCCTGAGAGCATGATTAAGATCGAGGGCGAGCGTATTCACCGTATTTTAGAGGGCGGCCAGCCATTACCTCAGTGCTGCCAGAACGGTCTTCCAACTGAAGATACCTATGACCTCAAGGGCTTAATGGTTATTCCTGGCTTAGTTGATGTGCACTTCCACGGCTCCATGGGCCACGATTTAATGGAAGGCACCGAGGAAGCCTTAGACGCTATCGCTAAGTACCAAGCATCTGTAGGTGTTACTGCTATCTGCCCTGCTACCATGACTATGGGTGAGGAAGATATCATCAAGGCCTGTGAGAATGTACGTGACTATCCTTTGAAGGACGATGCTGCTGATGTTGTTGGTATCAACATGGAAGGCCCATTCGTATCCCACAATAAGGTAGGCGCTCAAAACCCAGAGTACGTACACGCTCCAGACGCTGCTTTCTTCCGTCGCTGCAACGAAGCCTCGGGCAACAAGATTAAGTTATTAGCTATTGCCCCTGAAGTTGAGGGCGCAATGGACACCATTAAGGAGATTAAGGACGAGGTTTTATGCTCCATCGCCCACACTACTGCCTCCTATAATGTAGCCAAGGAAGCTATTGCTAATGGTGCATCTCACTTAACTCACCTTTATAATGCCATGCCAGGTTTAGCTCACCGTGACCCAGGTCCAATTGCCGCTGGTTCTGATGCCCAGTGGTGTGAGGCCGAGATCATCTGTGACGGTATCCATATTCACCCAGCTGCTGTACGTTGTGCCTTCCGTCTCTTTGGCGAAGAGCGCATGATTCTAATCTCTGACTCCATGATGGCTGTAGGCTTAGCTGATGGCACCTATGAGTTAGGCGGTCAGGCTGTATACGTAAAGGATCGTCGTGCCACCTTAGCCTCTGGCACCATCGCAGGTTCTGCTACTAACCTCTTTGACTGCATGAAGATTGCTCACAAGTTAGTAGGCTTACCACTTGAGACTGTAGTACGCTGTGCTTCTTACAACCCAGCTCGCTCCATCAAGGTCTTAGATAACTACGGTTCTATCGAGCCAGGCAAGATGGCTTCCTTATTAGTAGTTGACCGTGAGCTCAACTTAAAGGGCGTACTCTTACGCGGTAAGTGGTTACACAAGGACTTCTAATTTCCTAGTGAACGATTTCTAAAATCACAAGAAAACATAGAACAGAAACTAAGGCTCAAAGCTTCCCATTCCTTGCATTAAAAATATGTAACTATAGAATGGGTATTAAGGGCTAAAT
>Tim_p2__coassemble_1318_pt1 | contig 11003 bp, 9 predicted proteins | sample Tim_p2__metabat2_low_PE_020 | metagenome-assembled genome bin Tim_p2 | reverse complement strand
GCAGCGGACTCTTAATCCGTTGGTCGCGGGTTCGATCCCCTCACGACCCACCATTATGGATGCTTAGCTCAGTCTGGTTAGAGCATCTGCCTTACAAGCAGAGGGTCATAGGTTCGAGTCCTATAGCATCCACCATTATTTTTTAAGATTTTTTTGAAGAACCGCAAGGTTCTTATTTTTTACCTCTTTGTTGTATCTAGTAAAAGCCCGCCAGCTACAAATAGTCCTAGCCTGATTCTTATATAGATCACCTTTCTTGATGCTTGTTCTCTTTGCCTTAGCTGATTAATTTTGAGAGACGAAGCTTGGTTTGCTCTACAGGTAGGGACAAGCAAAAGGCCAGCTGCTAATAGCTGGCCTTGGGGAGATTAGGGCGCGCTTATGTTTAGGAGCATCTACTTATTTGCTTGGTGTTTGGTTGGCGCTGACAATCTTCATAGCAGAGCTAATTAAGGTGCTCATATCGCCCATATTGGCAGGAACGATCAAGGTATTGTTAGTGCGGGCCAAGTCATTGAAAGCTTGGATGTACTTTTCGGCTACCTGTAAGTTAACAGCTGTCATACCGCCTTGGGTCTGGCTGGCATCAGCCACCTTACGCAAGGCCTCAGCAGTGGCTGTAGCAATGGCTAAAGTGGCAGCAGCTTGACCTTCGGCCTTATTGATTTCAGCTTGCTTTTCACCTTCAGAACGTGCAATTGCTGCCTGCTTTTCACCTGTAGCTAAGTTAATTTGCTCTTGCTTACGGCCCTCAGACTCGGCAATTAAGGCACGCTTTTCACGCTCTGCGGTAATTTGCTGTTGCATGGCCTGTAAGATAACAGCAGGAGGGGTTAAGTCCTTGATTTCATAGCGCAATACTTTAACGCCCCAGTTTAAGGCGGCATCATCAATGGCAGATACGACCTCAGAGTTAATTACATCACGCTCTTCAAAGGTCTTATCTAATTCCATACGACCAATTACAGAACGTAAAGTGGTTTGAGCTAACTGGGTAATGGCAATTACATAGTTGGAAGTACCATAGCTAGCGCGCATTGGGTCAGTTACTTGGAAGAAGAGCACACCATCGACGCTTAGCTGAGTATTATCACGGGTGATACAAACTTGAGCTGGAGTGTCTAAAGGAATTTCTTTTAAAGAGTGGCGATAGGCAACATTATCGATAAAAGGAATAATGAAGTTTAAGCCAGGATTTAAGACTGTTTTGAACTTACCTAAGCGCTCAACAACCCAAGCAGATTGTTGAGGTACTACTTTAATGCCCTTATAGGCAAACATAATGGCTAGGACAATAAATACCAAAGCCAAAACTAAAGGGGCTGAAATTACATCAAAAATAGGCATAGTCTATTAATAGAGCTTGTATAAAAGCTCTCCTCCTAAATATTGTTTTCTGGATAGTCGCTAAGCTTGGTGCCCAGTTCTAATTGGGTGCCATTGACCTTATCAATAAGATAAATGCCTGCACTTAGTGGCCCTTGAGATGAGTAAACCTGCCATTCGGCACCACGATAGACAACCTTAGCTGTGCCATCGGGCTTGATATTATCTGGACTTACCGTGACGCGCTGGCCAATATCAAGGACATTATTAGTGTTATCTGCACTGCCCTTGAGTTTTTTGCGTAAATAAAAGCTCAAACACGCTGCAATGATTGTTACCAATCCTGCAATTAAAGCCTGATTGGTAAAACTACACTCTAAAAAAGCGCTAATGCCTCCAGCCACAGCTCCTAAAGCCAAGGCCATGAGGTAAAAGCTCATCGCATTAATTTCTATGATTAAGAGCACTAAGGCTACAACAAACCATCCAATGTAATAAGCTGTCATAAGATTATTAGCGCGAACACCCCTGTCTTTAGACTAGGGAGGAAGCGCCCTCCTTTTTGATTTTAGTTAACAATGTTTTTCTCTTTTCGATAAGCTTAAGTTTTTTAGTAGTGATAAGCACCAACTCCATCTTTCGAGATAAAGGGAATGTATATAGTATTGTGTGAGATATTATCTACGCTTATTGCGGCGTCTACGGTTAGTAATAAAGATAATTAAAAATTGAATACCGAATATAATGCCAAAGACTACGCCTGTAGCATCTCCAAGCACGCCTTGGTAAGTTAAGAAGAAGAAAAAGATCATGACCATAATGAAAAAGACGGCCAGTCCATTAGCTCCTTGCTTTCGCTTAGGGTGATTAAGTCCATCGCCCTCTAAGCCCTTGAGACGGCGCTCGGAGTAGCTCATAGGCGCAAAGCCCGCTTGCTTTTTGTAACTCTCGCGCAACACATTGGTTGGGGGCGCATTATTTTCTACTGTCTCATTGGGCATTTGCGCGCTATTTAAAGTATCAGAGATAAAAGGTCGGCTCTTAGGGAGGTCTTGATGTAAGGCACAAGAGCTGTGTTGCATTTGCTCCTGTCGTTTAGTCACACTTTCATTAATGGAGCTTAAAGTGTTTTGGTGTTGCTCTTTGATCTTACTTAAGATATGAGCAGGCGGCTTTTGGCTAAAGTCACTTCCATTTAATTGCTGCTGAGCGAGCTGTTGCTGAATTTGGGCATTATGGTCAGATTGTTGGTGTAAGTTTTTAATGAACTTGTCAAAATCACCATTATCTGGCTCAAATGGAGCTTTGTTTGTCACCTTAAACCTCCTTATAGCAAGCCTATTTTAATATCATTAAGCTTAGCACAGCTTGAGACTAAAAATTAGGGATAAGCATGATTTGCCGCGTGAGCTAAGTCAGTTTTTGCAAAATTTGCACTGTCATGAAACTTAAGTGCTTGTATGACCTGATTTTTTGGTGTGGCCATCCTAGATGGAACATAAGGCCGCTTAAAGCTTTATTTCACCTAAGGTGAGAGAATTTTATCTAAAAACTGTGAGCACGGTGCTTGCAAAAAGATGCAATTTACTTTTTGAAAAGTGCGTCATACTTTTGTGTTTTTGGTATAATCTGCCAAATTTTAGTTAAGGAGGCATTATGCTGCGCATCGTTGAAGAAGCTCTAACCTTTGATGATCTTTTATTAGTTCCAGCACACTCTACCGTGCTGCCAAACACAGCTGATTTAAGCACTTATTTAACCTCCAATATCAAGATCAATATCCCGATGATTTCATCGGCTATGGATACTGTTACCGAGGGTAATTTAGCTATTGCTTTGGCTCAAGAGGGTGGTATTGGCTTTATTCACAAGAATATGCCAATTGATCGTCAGGCTGAAGAGGTTTTACGAGTAAAGCGTTTTGAAAGTGGCATGGTAACTAAGCCAGTAGTTATTCACCCTGAGGCCACCTTAGCTGACGTTCGTTACTTAACCTCTAAGTATGGTTTTGCAGGCTTCCCTGTAGTAGACGACGAAGAAAACTTATTAGGCATCATCACTGGTCGTGATGTTCGCTTCTTAAATGACAACTCTTTAAAGGTTGCTCAGATCATGACTCCAAAGGAGCGCTTAGTTACTGTTCGTGAGAACACTGCTCGTGAGGATGTAATCGACTTAATGCAAAAGAACCGCATCGAGAAGGTTTTAGTAGTCGATGATGATTTCCACTTAAAGGGCATGATCACTGTTAAGGACTTCAATAAGGCAGCTAATAAGCCAAATGCTTGTAAGGATGCCTTAGGTCGTTTACGTGTCGGTGCTGCCATTGGTGCAGGTCCTGGCAACGAAGAGCGCGCTCGTGCCTTAGTTGAGGCTGGTGTTGACGTATTATTAGTTGACTCCTCTCACGGTCACTCTCAGGGCGTTTTAGATCGTATTTCCTACTTACGTAAGACCTACCCAGATCTCCCAATTATTGGTGGTAATATTGCCACTGCCGAAGGCGCTATTGCTTTAGCTGAGGCTGGTGTTAATGCCGTTAAGGTAGGTATTGGTCCTGGCTCTATTTGTACCACCCGTATGGTAACTGGCTGTGGTGTTCCTCAGATGACTGCTATTTCCAATGCAGTAGAGGCAATGCGCGGCAGTGACGTAAAGGTTATTGCTGACGGTGGTATTCGTTACTCTGGTGATATCGCTAAGGCCTTAGCCGCTGGTGCTCACTGCGTCATGGTAGGCTCCATGTTCGCAGGTACCGAAGAGGCTCCAGGTGATATTGAAATCTTCCAGGGTCGTTCCTTCAAGTCCTATCGTGGCATGGGCTCTTTAGCAGCTATGTCCAAGGGCTCTGCTGACCGCTACTTCCAAACTGACAATGCCGCTGATAAGTTAGTTCCAGAGGGCATTGAGGGCCGTGTAGCTTATAAGGGCGCGCTGCGTGGCATTATCCACCAGCAGATGGGTGGCTTACGCTCTGCTATGGGCTTAACTGGCTGCGCTACTATCGAAGAGTTACGTACCAAGGCTCAGTTTGTTCGTATCACAGGTGCAGGTATCCGTGAGTCTCACGTTCACGATGTTACCATCACCAAAGAGGCTCCTAACTACCAGAGCCGCTAATTGCTAAGCACGCTTAAGGTCTTTCCTCCTTTTTCTTAAGTTGCTTAAGGCCCCAGAGGGACATCTGCGCCTTTCTGGGGCTTGCTTTTTTAGTGCTACTTTATGGCTCAAAAGGGCCTTGAGTAAGGTACAATTAAATCCCATCAACATACATAGGCTCGGTGAGCTTAGCTTGCGAGCTTTGATCCTCCATTTTCATTCAGGTTGTCGCTTCATGGCCAATATTCATTCTGAAAAGATCTTGATCCTTGATTTTGGATCACAGGTTACGCAATTGATTGCTCGTCGCGTAAGAGAAATCGGTGTTTATTGCGAGATCTATCCTTTCGATGCTGATGTCGAGCGCATGAAAGAGTTTGCTCCTCAAGGCATCATCTTATCAGGTAGCCCAGAGTCAACCACTGAGGAAGGCTCTCCTCGTGCTCCAGAGTGGGTATTTAATGCTGGGGTTCCAGTATTAGGTATTTGCTACGGTCTTCAGACTATGTCCGTACAATTAGGCGGTAAGGTAGAGGGCTCTGACAAGCGTGAGTATGGCTATGCTGCTATGGACGTAGTAGCTCCTTGCCCATTATTTGATGGCTTAAGCGATCACGAAGGCACTCAGAAGCTGGATGTGTGGATGAGCCATGGTGATAAGGTAACTGCCATCCCAGAGGGCTTTGTGACTGTAGGCTCTACTGATACTTGCCCTTATGCTGCTGTTTATAACCCTAAGCGCAATTTCTTTGGCGTGCAATTCCACCCAGAGGTAACTCACTCCAAGCAAGGTGGCGAGTTCTTACGTCGCTTTGTTATCGATGTATGTAAGCTCCAAGGCTTATGGTCTCCAAATGCCATTATCGATGACGCTGTAGAGCGTATTCGTGCTCAGGTAGGTGACTCTAAGGTTCTCTTAGGCTTATCTGGTGGCGTTGATTCTTCTGTTACTGCCTTATTATTACACCGTGCTATTGGTGATCAATTAGTGTGCGTCTTCGTTGATAACGGCTTATTACGCTTAAACGAGGGTCAGCAAGTTAAGGAAATGTTTGCAGGCTTTGGTTTAAACATCGTTTACGCTGACGCTAGCGAGCGCTTCTTAAAGGCTTTAGAGGGAATTAGCGATCCAGAGGCTAAGCGCAAGGCTATTGGTCATACCTTTATTGATGTCTTTGCCGATGAGGCTCGTAAGCTTGACGGTATCGACTTCTTAGCTCAAGGTACTATTTACCCTGACGTAGTTGAGTCAGCTCAAACCAAGTCTGGCAAGGCTCACGTTATTAAGTCTCACCACAATGTAGGCGGCTTACCTGAGGATCTTAAGTTCCAATTAGTAGAGCCATTACGCGAGCTCTTTAAGGACGAAGTTCGTCGCATTGGTGTTGAGCTGGGCTTACCTATCAAGATGGTACAGCGTCACCCATTCCCAGGACCTGGCCTTGGCGTACGCGTGTTAGGCGAAGTTAAGAAAGAGTACTTAGACTTATTACGTCAAGCCGATGCTATCTTCATGGAAGAGCTCAATAATAGCGGCTGGTACGAGCAAGTAAGCCAAGCTTTCACCGTCTTCTTACCAGTACGCTCTGTTGGCGTAATGGGCGATGGCCGTCGTTATGACTATGTAGTGTGCTTACGTGCCGTTAAGACCATTGACTTCATGACTGCCAAGTGGGCTGAGTTACCATACGAGCTCTTAGGCCGCGTCTCTAACCGTATTATTAATGAAGTAAATGGCATTTCCCGTGTCTGCTATGACGTATCTGGCAAGCCACCAGCAACTATCGAGTGGGAATAATTAACCAAAGCCACTAGCCATATAGGGCTAGTGCCTTATGCCTGAAGAAGAGAGCTAATTGAGCTATAGCATCAGTTAGCTCTCTTTGTTTTTATAGGGCACGTAATACATACCCATAAGAGCCCCCTCTCCTCAGCTGTAAATTATGGTGCGGGGATATCTTTTTGAGTCTAAAATGTCGATGGAATCACTAACAGGAGTAGCACTATTATTCGCGCTCGATTATATATTATAATCATGAGCTCGCTAGAGCGCAGTATCTGTGCGCTAAATGACCTGGCATCAATAATATGAGTTAGGTAAGAGCAGAATTTTGGTTGAGTGGGTAAGGACTATGGCAAGGACAGCAAAAAAATTAGAAGATGGCAGCACCAAGGTTAGGCCTTTTTTAAAGTGGGCAGGAGGCAAGGGACAGCTGTTAGCTGAGATTGCCCGCTATTATCCTTTTGGCGCAGGTACTATCAATAAGTACGCCGAGCCTTTTATTGGCGGTGGTGCCGTGCTCTTTGATGTCTTAGATAAGTATGATTTAGAGGCCGTGTACATTAGTGATATTAATGCCGAGCTCATTAATACTTATCGTGTCATTAAAGCCGATTGTGAAGCTCTCATTAGCGCCCTCAAAGCCATGCAAGAGGACTTTTTGCCTTTAGATAAAGAAGGGCGTAAGAGCTATTATCTTTTAAAGCGTGAGCGCTTTAATGAGCTCAAGCTTACAAGAGAGGCGCAAGAGCTAAGTGTCGAGCATGCTGCCTTAATGATTTTCTTAAATAAGACCTGCTTTAATGGCCTCTTTCGTGTCAATAAAAAGGGCTTATTCAATGTGCCTGTAGGTGACTATAAGAACCCTCTCATTTGTGATGAGGATAACTTACGCGCCGTTTCTGCCAAGCTGCAAAAGGTCACTATTATCTTGGGTGATTATAAGCAAGCAGCTGACTTTATTGATGATAAGACCTTTGTATACTTCGACCCTCCATATCGTCCTTTAACCCAGACAGCGAGCTTTAATTCCTATACCGAAAATCTCTTTGATGATGCCAAGCAAATTGAGCTGGCTAACTTTGTAACGCTCATGAGCAACAAAGGCGCCAAAATTGTCGTGAGCAATTCTGACCCCAAGAATGCTGATGACAATGATAATTTCTTTGATGAGATTTATGCTGAGCATCAGGTCTCCCGTGTGGAAGCCACCCGAATGATCAATAGCAAGAGCTCGGGTCGAGGCAAGATCAAAGAGCTCTTAATCTCCAACTTCACGCTCTAAACTAAAGCCCCGCCCAGGCGCCCTTGCGCCTAGGCGGGCGGGCGCAGTCGCTCTGTCCCCAGCGCTGCTGCTCCCTTGGCCGCTGCGTCCATTGAGAGCAGGGGGAGTAGGTAGAAGATAGGAAGTTGTTTTATGAACAGGAACTTTAATGAGTGGCTAGCACTCTTTCGTGACAGTATTGCCACCTATGGCTATTACTTGGATTTTAACAAGGTCCATCGCAATGTTAAGAGCTCTTTACTAGGCTTGCAAGCTTTGAGCTCGTTAATTGGCTCTTCACAAATTAAGCATGACTTTATTGAGCTTATCAAGCGCCAGCCTGAGGCTTTACTGTGCATTCCTTTATTGCTGGCCGTGCGTGGCAGTGCCATTTATTGCCAAGATGCTAATGGTGGCTATTGGTATCAGTTTGATGTGCGCAAGCAGCCCATAACCAGTGAGGCAGATTATGAGCGCTATGCTTACTTCATGGAGCGTACGGGTTTATTTGACCTGCTGCAATTTCGTATTGCCGATGCCCCAAGTCTGATTGGCTATGCCCTAGGCATTGAGGCTGGCCTTGACTCCAATGGACGCAAAAATCGCGGTGGCCATTTAATGGAGGACTTAGTTGAGAGCTTTATCCAACAGGCAGGCTTTGTCAAAGATGTCTCCTATTTTAAAGAGATGTATATAAGCGAGATTAGCACTAAATGGGGACTTAATCTTTCAGCTATCTCCAACCAAGGCAAGACCGAAAAGCGCTTTGATTTTGTAGTTAAAACTCCTGCTCGGGTATACGGCATTGAAACTAATTTCTACGGCAGCGGCGGTAGCAAGCTCAATGAAACGGCACGTAGTTATAAGACCTTGGCGCAAGAGTCTCAGAGTATTCCTGGCTTTGCCTTTGTATGGTTTACCGATGGTCAGGGATGGAAAAGTGCGCGCCATAATCTAGAGGAGACCTTTGAGGTGATGGAGCATATTTACTGCATCAAGGACTTAGAAGACGGCATTATCTCCAAGGTGTTTAAGTAAATGGCCAAGAAAATCACTAAATGGGGGCCTGATGATTTTGAGCTGGAGATGACTACTCATTGGTCTTTTCCTAAGCGAGGTAATTGGGCTACTCATGATGCCAAATGGCGAGGTAATTGGTCGCCGTATATTCCGCGCAATTTGCTCTTACGCTACTCTCAAGAGGGTGATTTAGTACTCGATCAATTTGCAGGTGGTGGTACTACCTTAGTTGAGGCTAAGCTCTTAAAGCGCGATATTATTGGCGTGGACGTCAATGATATGGCCTTGGCCCGTTGCCAAGAGAAAACTGCCTTTGAGCATGAGGGGGCTGATGGTAAGGTCTTTTTGCGCAAGGGAGATGCCCGCCATTTAGACTTCATTGCAGATGAGAGCATCGACTTTATCTGTACCCATCCTCCCTATGCCAATATCATTCAGTACAGTGAGGATATCGAGGAGGATCTCTCGCGCTTGAAAATGGCGCCTTTTTTGGAGGCCATGGAAGCAGTAGCTCAAGAGAGCTATCGCGTCTTAAAGGCTGAGAAATTCTGCGCCGTGCTTATGGGCGATACCCGCCACAAAGGCCATATGATCCCGCTATCCTTTGAGGTCATGAAAATCTTTGAGCGCGCTGGCTTTAAGCTCAAAGAGCTTATTATTAAAGAGCAGCACAACTGCCGTGCCACTGGCTATTGGAAAACCAATAGCGTCAAATACAATTTTCTTCTCATCGCTCACGAGTACCTCTTTGTCTTCCATAAGTAGACAATACCCTGAGGTAAGGCTAGGGCTGTGAGCTCTCAGTTCTGGGCCGCTGCGCTATGGGGATACATGAGGACAGGCGCGGGGTGCTTTATTTGAGCTGATAGGGCCTCTATCTGAAATTGGGTAGGGGCTTTTTTGTAGCTATTTGGTACTATAATAGATATTACAAGCATTTAAGGGTGCTTGCGTCTGATTTGTTTTTCTAAAATGTAGTTGGTTTGTCATGATGCCTGAAAGTAGCTCTAGCCTAAGCCCGCACGATCTTGCCTATAACACCCAGCATGGTTTTACCCTTGTTAATCTTAAAGCCCTCAAAGTTACCGTGAATTTACCTCGCCTTTAGAAGAAGGCGTCACTATTCCACAATATTGGAGGTATGACTATGGGGTTGAAGATATTATTCTTGAGTTTGAGCAGCTTATCCATAAAGGCTTGCTCAGACTAGGTATTGCCAATGACCGTATTGGTCAGTACAAAGTGGCTGATTTAAAGAAAATCTTAGCCAAATACTAATTGCCAGTTAGCGGTCGCAAAGCTGAGTTAATTGAGCGCGTGCAAAGCTCACTGACTCAAGAGCAGCTCAATACTGAGTTTAATGGCCCTCTGCCTTATATCTTGACTGAAGAAGGCGAGGCTGAGCTCAAGCGCCATGAGGTCTTACTAAGCTATAGCCCTTTAAATAGCTTCTCTTTATATGAGCTCAATCATATCTTGGCCAAGCATCCAAACTTCGACTCTTTAGAGGCTTTATGTACTGACATTTACACCCACCCTGAGGGGTATGCCTCGGAGATAAGAGAGTTTATGCTCAACACTTTGCTGTTCTGCCGTAACTGCGATTTAAGTGTTTTAAACCCAAAATACAAAGTAGACATCTACTACATGTTCTACCATGCCAGCTACTTGCAAAAAATTGGCTTAACTCAAGAGGCTCAATTTACCAGCATCTTCTCGTTTGTAATTCGTTGCATTACAGAGTTGGTGCGTGCGTCCGTAGCTGAGCAAGATGAGGCCACAGGCATTATCAGTGGTAGCTTTGATCCTGCACGCCTAGCTAAAGCCCTTGATGGCTATTATGGGCATACCATTGGCAAATATAAGGACTTATTTGCTGAGGTTAAGCTTAGTGATGATGAACTTAAAACCAAGATTATTGAGCTCATCCATGCCCTCCCAGAGCCTCCGTTCTTGTGCTTTAAGCCACAGGAGGTCGAGCTCATTGTTCTTGGCATGCTCTTTAACGATACTCAGAGCCTAGAGCAAGGCTGCAAGCAGCTTAGCGCCCGCGTCTTGGAGATAAAGTTAGAGCCTGAGGAGGCAGAGCAGGATCCAGCTCCAAAGGTAGAGCCAGAGAACAAGGCAGTGTCTGATCCTAAGAATGAGCATGAGCACAAGCCTGAGGTCGATTCAGTTATCTCACCTGAGGCTCAGAGAGTAGGCAAGGGGATAATGCCTTGGGTAGTGCGGGCGCTCTATGTATTGTTTGCGCCTCTTGGTGTGCCTATGTTGTGGGCGACTAATTATGTGAGCAAAAAGGAAAAAATCATTGCCACTATCGTGATGACTTTAACTGGCTATCAGCAATAATCAATATGCAAGGCACGGAGAGTTAAGCTTCCCGCGCAGCGTGCGCAGGCAACGAGGTCTTGCTAGCGTGCCTTATGTGCTTTGAGATCATGGAGCCCCCTTGGGGGCTTTTTTGTGTGTGCTCGGCATGAGCAATTTCTAGAGGGTTAAAGTCCCTTACGC
>Tim_p2__coassemble_1236_pt1 | contig 11567 bp, 10 predicted proteins | sample Tim_p2__metabat2_low_PE_020 | metagenome-assembled genome bin Tim_p2 | reverse complement strand
TAAGATGGGATAGAAGACTCACGCTCATTAGCGCCCTTATGGTCACTATATGTGGAGTCTTTTAAAGACACAAAGTCAATACCTGATTTAGACACGTGGTCTTTATTTAGGTCCTTAAGAGATAAGCCAGAGCTATCACTTCTAAGAGAGAGGGATTCTGTGCACTCGCATGCACAATGAGTTTTAAACATAGTATTGTCCTCGTGTTTAAACTGCCTAACACGAGGTTCATTATGGCCAACTTAGATACACCTATCTATGGGGCTATAGGTATCTATTTTTGCACAGAAATTCAATTGAGCAATAGGTATCTTACCCATCATCTCTCTACGGCACCACCTACAGAGCTGTATATTAAAAAAGGCCCAGATACTTAGATCTGAGCCCCTTTAGAGAGCCTAAAGCTTTAGTAAAACTCTAAGCGCCTAATTTTAAGGATTTAAGCATGTAATCTTTTAAGGTACCAAAGTCAGCGTCCATGAGCTCTTTTTGCTTAGATAGAGCAATTCTATCGGCTAAGGCCTGTGGCAGTGGTAAGTCGATACCTAAGGTGGCATCTACTTCTTCTTTGAACTTAGCTGGGTGGGCAGTACCTAAGAAAATACCTACCTCACCGTCCTTGAGATTATCAGATAAAACCTTGTGAGCAACTGAGGCATGAGGCTCAAGTACATAGCCAGTTTTAGCATACAGAGCCTTCATATTCTCCTTGGTAACATCATCAGAGACCGAACCGTAATCAAAGTCGCTTAAAGACCAGCCCATTAACTTACATAAGGCCTCTACACGTGGCCAGTTATTTGGACGGCTAATATCCATAGCATTGGAGATAGTAGCAATGGTCTGATGAGGCTCCCAATTACCAGATTGTAGGTAACGAGGCACAGTGTCATTGGCATTGCAAGCAATTACAAAACGGCACTTTAAGCCTAAAGCCTTGGCAATTAAGCCTGCGGTGATATTACCAAAGTTGCCACATGGTACAGAGAAGACGACCTTATCGCGCAAGGCTACGTCTAATTGAGATACAGCCTCAAAGTAATAGCAGACTTGAGCTAAGAGGCGGCTGACATTGATAGAGTTGGCGCTATTTAAGCCCACAGCACGCTTGAACTCAAGGTCATCAAAGGCTGTTTTGACCATATCTTGGCAATTATCAAAAGGAGCATTAACCTCTACGGCGTGGATATTGTCACCTAAAGTAGCAATTAAGCTCTCTTGGAGCGGGGAGACCATGCCCTTTGGATAAAGCACTACCACGTCAATCTTATCTTGGTGGTAGAAAGCATCAGCCACGGCGGCACCAGTATCACCAGAGGTGGCAGTTAAGATAGTGCACTTATCAGAGCCAATGATAGATGAGAGCACACGGGCCATGAAACGGGCACCGAAGTCCTTGAAAGCTAAGGTAGGTCCGTGGAATAACTCAAGACAGTAAGCATGATCGTCTGCTTTGACCAAAGGAGCCTTGAAGTTAAAAGCATCGGCAATAATAGCCTCTAAAGTAGGCATCTCATCATCACCAATTAGGTGACGTAAGATCTTTTGCGAGCGGGTAACTAAATCTAAAGCTAACAACTCGTCAACTTCTTGAGGGCTAAAAGGCTCAACTTTTTCCATGAAAAATAGACCTTGCTCTTTGCCAATACCCTGCTTTACAGCTTGGCTAAAGGAGACACGCTCACTGGCGTCTTTTAAATTAACTAATTCCACGACTATCGTCCTTGCGCGCCTCACGCGCAGCTAAAAATTCTGTTTGACAGCTACGAGCAGCTACAGTCTTATACAGCCAAAAACTTACTCATAGCACTATGCCCATTGGCCCTCTTGTATAGCCATGCCTCCTAAGAGGCCCCACTGATTGGGATCCTTAAAATTGGGCATCGCGTACATCTACAAAGGCTCCCTCTGGATCGACCTTGCAGATATGGCAAAAACCATCTTCATTGGCAATAAATTGGCGCTCTAAATATTCTTTCATTTGCTGAGCGGACTCAAGATTATTGAAGATGGAGAAAATGGTAGAACCTGAACCTGAAATACCAGTAGCTAAGGCACTTAAGGCCTGACCGTGCTCACGGGCCTCAACAAAACCAGGAATTAATAAGGCACGATAAGGCTCGGCAATTACATCAACTAAAACTGAGGTAGCTAAGGCCTCATTTTTGGTATAAGAGGCGTGCATAAAAGTAGCTAAGCGACGGCCAAAGGTAATGACATCTTGTCTTAAGTATTGAGCGGGCAAGATAGCACGAGCCTCTGAGGTTGAGACCTTGATGCCAGGGAAGCATAAGACCCAGTACCAATTATCAAAATAAGGGATATTGTGGCTAATATGGCCGCCCTCATTCATAATAAATTGCATACCGCCTAAATAGCATGGGGCTACGTTATCGTAGTGAATCGAGCCTGAGATCTTGCCTTCAAGCTCACCCATCATTTGCATGCAGCCATCTTCTCCAAAGAAGTTACCGTGGGCCGCATCAATAGCTAAGACAGCTGCTACTACTGAGGCAGCAGATGAGCCTAAGCCTGAGCAGACAGGCAAATTCTTTTGCAAAATGAGCTCTAAGCGCTTGGCACTAAGCCCCTTTTCTAAAAGCTTCTTTTTGTAAAGAGCATAAGCGTCATAGACAATGTTCTTTTTAGGATCGCTAGGTAACTTATTAACATAGCGACCAGTGCTTTGGAGCAATAAATCGTCGCCTGCATTGCCCTTTTCATCACTCTCAAGCTCACGGGCAGAGACAAAATCACCTAAAGGCTGACCTGAAATAGGACGGACAGCAATACCTAATAAGTCAAAGCCTACCGACAAATTAGCCGATGAGGCAGGCGCATACGCGGTGTAAATCTTGGCCATAGCAATACTCCTTACAAACATTTAAGCTCAAGGCCTCATATCTATAAGCGACACAAGGCCTTATAAAGCTTAGTTAGCCTCAGTAATTAGGCTTCACGGGTCCAGTTTTGTAAACGTAAGATGTCAGAGAAGACACCTGCTGCTGTTACATCAGTACCAGCACCATAGCCACGAATGACCAAAGGAATTGGCTGGTAGTAAGCTGAGGTAAAGGATAAGGCATTTTCACCGCCTACTACCTTAAAGAGTGGATCCTCAGGGCCTACGGCCTTGATGCCACAAGAGCACTTACCGCCATCTTTAATGGTAGCAACATAACGTAAAACCTTACCCTCGCTCTTAGCCTTGGCAGCTAAAGCAGCAAACTCTTCATCTGCATGCTTTAAGTTCTCTAACACTGCCAGAGCAGTATCGCCCTCTAAGAACTTCTTATCAACAGGGCATTCCACCTCAATGTCAGCTAGATCGAGCTTATAACCGCACTCACGGGCTAAGATTAATAACTTACGAGCCACGTCCATACCCTCTAAGTCATCACGTGGATTTGGCTCGCTATAGCCTCGCTCATAGGCATCCTTGGTAGCCTCAGATAAGCTCTTGCCCTCATCGACTAAACCAAAAATATAAGAGAGGGTGCCAGACATAATGCCATTGAACTCAATGAGTCGATCGCCTGCGGCCAATAAGTTTTGTAAGGTATTAATTACAGGCAAGCCTGCACCTACAGTGGCCTCATAGTAGAACTTGCGGTGGCACTTTTGAGCAATGGAACGCAGACCAGTGTAGTACTCGTAAGTGCTAGTATTAGCCTTCTTATTAGGAGTTACTACGTGATAGCCAGCTTGCATGAGTTCTAAGTAAGAAAGAGCAATGCTATCAGAGGAGGTACAGTCGACAAAGACTGGGTTTACTAAGTGCGAGTCATCGACTAAGCGCTTAGCCTCTTCAATAGTAAATTTACCATTGTGGCTGCCTGCTAACATAACAGGAACTTGCTCTAACTTAAGACCTACAGGGTCTTTTACAAAGGTAGTAGAGTTGGCTACGCAAATGACGCGAATTTCAATGCCATTGCGCTTTTGTAGCTCATCACGTTGCTTTTCAATCTGATTTAATAAGGCACTGCCAACACCGCCAACGCCTACGATAATCAAATCAATGATCTGACGACCACTAAAGAAGGCAGTATGACAGCTAAAGACAGCCTCAGAGACCTTGGTGGCATCAATAACAGCCGAAATGGAGCGCTCAGAGCTGCCTTGGGCAATAGCATTAACATTGATATTAGCCTGGGCTAGAGCTCTAAAGAACTTGGAGGACACACCCTTGGCTGTGCGCATACCCTCACCTACTACACTAATAATGGCCTTCTTATCTTGAATCTCAATTGGATCTAATAAGTGAGCGTCTAACTCAAGCTTAAATTCCTCTTCAATAGCACTGCGAGCAGCAAAAGCATCTTCAGAGTGCACACAGAAAGTAATAGAGTACTCAGAAGATGACTGGGTAATGAGAACAATGGAGACATTGGCACGGGAAATACAGGTAAAGAGGCGACCTGCCATACCTACCATACCCTTCATACCAGGGCCAGAGACATTGATCATGGAGACATTCTTAAGATCAGAAATGCCCTTGGTAATTAAATTACGATCGGTCTCTTCAGAAATTAAAGTGCCTTCACCTTGTGGATTTAAGGTGTTCTTAATTAAGCAAGGAATACGGTATTGAGCAATTGGAGTAATGGTACGTGGGTGTAAGACCTTGGCGCCGAAATAAGAAAGCTCCATAGCCTCCTTATAAGACATACGTCGTAAGAGCACAGCATCAGGCACTGCACGAGGATCGCAGCTATAAACGCCATCTACGTCAGTCCAAATCTCACAGCACTGCGCCTTAGAGATAGCTGCCAAGCAAGCAGCCGAATAATCAGAACCATTACGACCTAAGAGCACTAATTGACCTTGACGATTGCCGCCACAAAAGCCCGACATTAAGACAATGGCCTTTGGATCAATACTAATGCGCTTAAAGCGCTCGATGGAGGCTTCAATATCTACTGAGGACTCTAAGAACTTGCCATCGCAAACTAAGACCTCAACAGGGTCAATTACTTGTACCTGCTGCTCACGCGCACGTAATAACTCGCTCATGATGGCAATAGATAAGGCCTCACCACGGCAGTGGATAAAGGCAGCTACAGAATCAGGACAAGAGCCTAAAAGAGCAATACCCGCTACACGACGCTCGAGCTCACGGACAATATCCTCATAAAACTCTAAGACTTTGGCGCCTTCAAACTTTGGATATTGAGCAGAAAGATTAGTAATCAGCGGGCGAATGATTTGGTCTAAGGCGCTAAACTCGTTTTTACAATCACTACCAGCTAAAGCACTCTTGACCATGGAGACTAAAATATTAGTCACGCCTGCAGGAGCAGATAAAACCAAAGCAGTCTGAACTTGCATGGATGTGTTAATAGCAATCTCTGAGACATTGACAACACGTGGCGCATCAGCGACAGAAGTTCCACCAAATTTTAAGACTCGCATAAAATCTACTCCGTATAAAGACAACAAGCACTCTACTAGCCAAGCCTAGGATTAAAACTTACTTACCACCTAAAACTCTCAAGGCAGCTTTAAGTCTTAAGGGCTTATTAAGTAAAAGTGCTTCTTACTAACCTTAGATTCCTACCTCAGATTCACTCTCTTGAAGCAGGAGATAAAACCAAATCATTTACCACGCCCCAAATTAGGGCTTAAGTGGTTTTAGACCTATTGTCAGTGTTTTGCCTAAAAGTTGTCAAGCCTGAGAGCCTACGAGCCTAGTGCGCATCTATCTAGGGCAGCTGTGCATCAAGATAAAGCACAAGTATAAAAGCACAGATAATTAAGCCAATCAGCCCCTTTTCCCATCATCAAACTTCAATATCACGCCCCAAAATAAAGCACAAATTCCCCCTGCCTCATTCTATAAAATCTTTGTGCCTACCGTTTTCCTGCCCCTTCTGAAAGCCGCTTAAGTTGCTAACTTAGTACGAGCCTTCTCAAATTACCCTACCTTGCGGCAGAGCTTGCCACCTAAGCCTTAGACTCAACTAAAGCATTGAAGCGCCCGCTCCTTAAGCTCAAATGACATAAATGCGCTCTTTTAGACTCTAATTTTGGTATAGAAATTGCGATACCTCTTAGCAGTAGTAGCTTTTTGTTTTCAATGCTCTGAGGATTGTACCTTTATGCCTGTAGTCTCCAATAATTCATCTCATGCTTTGGAGCTGTTAAAACAGCTAGATCAAGGTCTTAATAATGGTGCTCATAAAAGCAACCATCAGGCCTTTGACAAAGCATTACAAATGCAAAGCTACAATCCTAATACGTTGCCTGGTGCCAATACGCGTCCTACTCTAGTGCCAGAGCAAGGCAGTGCACTCAAACCTCAAAGCACAGGACAGGCCAATACTATCCCAGGCCAGTCTACGCCTCCTACATCAGGTACGAGCACTACCCAAGGAGCTACTACTAGCAATACGAGCATGGGGGCTTCTTTTAATGCCACAGGCAATTTAAGCACTCAAAACAATTTAAATGATTTCCAGCTTTTAAAAGAGCAAAACGTCTTAATGCAGCAAGTACGAGCTTTGAGCCAAAGTATTAGTGTAAGCCAGGCGGCAGCCTTGCAACCTTCGGTCATGCTCTCTTTAGGCATGTTACAAAAGTTCTATGAAATGATTGAGCTGCGCTATAAAGCCAAGAGTCAAAGCATGATGCTCGGTGCTAATCCTAATTTTGCCGCTCAGAATGCCGATGACTTAGCGGCCGCCCAACAAGCTCAAGTCATGTCCTTTGTCTTTATGGAGCGCTTCTTTAAGCTCTTTGATAACGGAGAGAAATACAATATCTTATCGCGCTTCTTTAAAAAGGGACCTTTAGGCGAAAATGAGCACGAAACTAATACTGACGACGAGTATGGTAATAGCTACGCCGATGTAGATGCCGAGACCGACTATATCAAGCGCCCACGCCGCGATAAACCAGGTATGGCCTTCCACCACTCCCTCTTACGCTAACTAACCACTCCAAGGGCTCATTGCCCTTGGCAGCGCAACTACTCTCCTCCTGTACCTCTTATAGGACGATGCTCTCTTAGATACACGCTCTTACCCTATCTCCTATTAGTTCCGCTTCCATAGCGTAGACACAAAACAAGCCACCTTGCCCCTACCTGCCTACTACAACCTAATGGCAAAAACTAGCGTATATCAACAGCCTTCAATGCCCATAGAGCAGCCCTGCTCCAAGGGTCGCTCAGGGTACTGACAAAGCAAAAAAGGCCCAGTCTAATCTTGTTAGGGAGGGCCTTTAGATCTAAAGAGAGATTGCTATTATGTGTTTTCTATTAACCGCCTAGTAAGCTTAAAGCGATAGTTGGACGCTGATTAGCTTGAGCTAAGACGGATTGAGAAGCCTGTTGAATAATATTGTTCTGGGTAAGTGCAGCAGTCTCAGAGGCAAAGTCAGTATCACGGATACGAGAACGGGCATCAGCTTGGTTCTCAGAGACATTAGCCTGATTGCGAATGGAAGACTCCATACGATTTTGCAAAGCGCCTAAGGAGGCACGTCTGGAGTCTACAGCCTGAATAATGGCATCGATATTAGCTAAGGTAGCATTGGCCATATCTACTGAAGAAACGCCCCATACAGTAATATCTTTTTGACCACTGTCATCCTTAACCTTAACCATACCTTGGGCATCTGCTACAGTAATATTTGCCATGGAGGCAATGCCTGAGAGGTCAAAGGCTTGGCTCCAAGCTAAGGAAATGGTATCGCCCTTATTGGCACCTACTTGGAAGACTAAGGTACCCTCATTAGCCTGACCATTTTCAGGAATTAAAGTCTTATCTGGCTTACCTGCGCCGTCTAAGATTAACTTGCCTGCAAAAGTGGTTTGGTGAGCAATACGGTTAATTTCCTTAGAAAGACTCTTAACTTCCTCATCGAGGGCCTTACGGTCTTCGGCGGTGTTGGTACCGTTAGCAGACTGTACTGCAAGCACACGAATACGCTGGAGCATATTGGTGGTCTCGTCTAAAGCGCCTTCGATAGTCTGAGCCAGTGCAATACCGTCGTTAGTATTGCGATTTCCTTGATTAAGTCCATTAATTTGGGAGGTGAGACGATCGGAAATTTGCAAACCTGCAGCGTCATCCTTGGAGGAGTTAATGCGTAAACCAGAGGCTAAGCGCTGATAGCTGACATTTAAGCTATTGGTGGCATTGGTCAGCTTGCGCTGAGCGTTTAAGGAGCTGACATTTGTTTGAACATATAAGGCCATATGCAAATACTCTCTTTTCTAAACTTAGTGCTTGACCTGAGGTCAACAACAACTACAACAACAAAAAAATACCATAATTTATAAATGCAATATCTATACCTAATTTTATTAGTTCACGGTGTATGTAAACCATTTTTACTGTGTCCCCACAATGCCAGGCAGGACGCTCCTTTGCTCATCTGACCCACCCACATGTGGTTCATGTCTATCAAGAGTGACAATATTTTGCCGCTCCTGACCACAAGCTCCGCCCTCACTCTAAACAAAAGCTGACAAAGCTGTGAGCATAAGAGACTTTTGAGGCTCAATATGCACTGCCTGAACTTTAAGCTCGTATGGGGGTGATGGGGACTGCGATGCTGTTATGCTAAGGATGTGGCTGGTGTAGCAGGAGGTGAGAGTAATTAGAGCCCAGCTGCGTGAGTGAATGAAATTACTCAATGGTTGCTGGGCGGGGATGCTCTACAGTAATGGAGCTGTTTTTTTAGTTTGGAGTGCCTGATGCTAAGCTTAAGGCTACTTTTCGATGACGAAGTCCTCAGGGAGCATTTCATGTTGCTCTAAATAGGCAATCATGCGATCTAAGGTGAGATCGGAGATAACGTGCTCTATACGGCAGGCATCATGCTCGGCTTGAGTGGCAGGCACATCGAGCACATAACGTAAGAAATAGGTCAAAATGCGGTGACGTTGGAAGACCTTTTTAGCGTAGCTAAAACCCTCTTGGGTAAAGACAATAGCACCAGATAGCTCAATATTAATAAGGCCTTTTTCTTTTAACTGGCTTAAGGCACGCGATACACTAGGCTTGGAAAAGCCCAGTTCATTGGCAATATCTACAGCACGTACTAAACCGCTTTGGGTGCGCTCTTTAATTAATAAGATAGCCTCAAGATACGTCTCTCCAGACTCTGCAATGCCATACTCTTTGGTACCTTTAGTTGGCACTTCGGTAACTGCATTTAACACGGTTAATGGAGTAGGTTTTTCCAAATCAACTTTCACGCTATTTGTCATACTACAAAACAAAGTGCCTTTACAGGCGCTATTCTCCTTACAAATCGTGACACAACAGGGTCTGTTTTGACCAAAAACTAAGGGCTTATTGAAAAGCCCTTAATTCTACCTTACAAATAAGATATCAAAAGCCCCTTAAAGGCACAGGCTCTTATTTATGAGGTGATAACAACATTGATGCTCTCTCCTACTAAGGAGAGTTCAATCTTATTATTATTACCAATTACACCATGAGAGATTAAGCCTAAGCGAATCAACTCAGATAATTGGACATTATTGCGCAGACGTACTACTTGGCCATTAGCATCAGTAATCACACCTAATTGAGGCAATACCCTATTAATGCCTAAATTACGGGTCTTAGCTAGAACACCAATTTGCTCTAAGCGATTAATAAGACGATAGACGGTCGCAATACCTAAGTCAGGTACATATTGTCTAGCCTCATACCAGAGCTCTTTAGGCGAAGTACATTGACTTTTGGTAAGGATATCGATGATGTGGCGTCTTTGCACGGTCATGCGCAAGCCGCTTTGCTCAAGCTTTTGTACGGTTTCTTCGGTAAGGTCTCCGATTTGACTATATACCGAATCTTGGTTTTGCATGGCTATCCTCAACTTGTCTTAAGTATGCTATATAAGCAATTAGCAGGGAGCTAAGCTCTTTGCTCTTAGCAATGTCTTTCTATCTATGTATATTAACAAAATTTGCCAAATATCTTGTTAATCAGATCTGAATTATTAAAGAAACTTTTTAAAATAATCCTGAACAGACCATGCAGAGCAAACAAACTTATCTTTCTTCCTGCTTCACCCAAAGCTACAAGCGCTCATCTTTACTTACTAAGTAAAGTAGCACATAGCGCCTTAGATCTAAAATTAAAGCATATCGCAACTTAATTTAAAAGACTAGCATCTAAGCCACAAGTTTAGCATTTAGCTATTATTTTTCTAAAGCCTGAAACAAGGCTCACACTTAAGCACATCCCTACTTGCCTTTCGCGCTTAAGGCCTTAATTCCCCAGAGCCTGTCTTATTGCTCTTACAGCCACAGCTACGCTTTTGACTAGAATCCCCGCTACAACCGCACTTGGAGCTGCCACAGCCACACTCACTCTTGGAGCTAAACATAGAGAAAATCTTCTTTAATCCAAGATAACATGGCAGCGCAATTAACAAAATTATTAAAGAAATTACTAAATGATCCATAAGAAAGCCTTAATCTTTACTTAGCCATAGGTTACAGCTATTAGCTATGGCTAATATAGTAAAAGCGCAGGCAAAACTCAAGGGACTAAGTACAAAAAGCCACACATAAGCATATGTAGCGGACTTATATCAAAACCATGTAGATGACAATATCAAGATTCTGATTTAAGCCATTCAGCTATAGTGCCTGTTTTTGATGAAAAACTAACACCTACCTTAAATAAGAAGCGCTTATCTGTTAGATAAGTACGAGCATAGCCTCTATCCTCAATTTGCTGCAAAGCTCGACGAGCACTAGCATCGAGCTTAAACTCAAATATGTATATATATACTGAGGTCTCAACTATACAATCAACACGTCCTTCACTTTGCTGCTGTTCTAGCTTAATTTCAAATGAACTTATAAGACGTAATATTAGATAGAATGTATATTGAAAATAGCGCTCACGCTCAACCTCATCATTCTTACGTCGCATAGAGTAAGGAATACTAGCAAGAAAAGATGTTAGGCTATTGAAAAAACTCTCAAGATCACCTCTCTTTAAAAATAAAGACAAATCATCAGATATAATTTTGGCCTTATTTTTAGATTGAAAATAGCTATTGGCTATTCCATATAGCAATACATCTTTAACCTCATTATTAGGTAAATCTAATAAGAAACGATTGCGCTCTATATCATAGCCCTTAATGGTTAAATAGCCGCTCTGATACATCATTGGAAGAGGATATTCATGATCTGCATTGCAAGCAATGAAACTTTCACTTGGGTAATAGTGGCCAGCTAATTGATCAAGCCTTTCATTACAATGATTCATTAGTCTAATTAGATAAGAAGGGGATCCAGAGTCAGCCCAATAATTATCAAGCTTATTATGCTTAAAAGCTTTGAGTAGGCTAAATGGATTATAGACATCAGTCATGCCTTCGCTAAAATGATATCCATCATACTGAGCCTTTAAGAGTTTAGCCGCTTGCTCTGGGCTACAATATAAGGCTTGAGCTAGATTTGATAGAGAGCTCGAAAAATACTTATCTAACTCCTCTTGAGTTATTCCTCATATGGCCTCATATTCTTTAACCATGCTCAAATCATCAGCTTGATTAAAACCACTAAAAACACTAACTTGAGAAAATTT
>Tim_p2__coassemble_1225_pt1 | contig 11663 bp, 7 predicted proteins | sample Tim_p2__metabat2_low_PE_020 | metagenome-assembled genome bin Tim_p2 | reverse complement strand
TTGTCCTCGTGTTTAAACTGCCTAACACGAGGTTCATTATGGCCAACTTAGATACCACGATCTATGGGGCTATAGGTAGCTTACTCTCAATCTTACAATTATGGAGGTAGCTTCTTGAGATCACTGTCTACGCTTGAAAATAGCGTCTAAAACCTCCATGGAACTACCAATCAAGAAGAATAAGGCTCCAGGGCAAATATACAAGATAGTCAGCCACACATTCCAGCCTTCGACAAAAGCTAGAAAATAGAAGAGCAGGCCCATAATAATTAGCGAGCCAAAAGGAATCATCATTACAAAGAAGGCCACGCCTGCACCTAAAGCAGAAGTATACCAACTATCAGTCTCAAAGAACCAACGTGCCATCAAAGCTACAAAATAAAAAGCCGACAGCGCCCAAGCAATATGTACCACCACCAAGATGGGGGTCAAAATCTTCATTAGCATAATCATTGTCCTCCCTAAATTAGGCTTAAAATCTTTTAATTAAAAAGTCCATCCCCCTGACCATAAAGAGTGATGAAGCCCCCAAAAGAGGTAATACAAGTTAGGCATGCGCCTTTTGAGTGCAAAATTTGCTGCAGTGGCTTGTATACCAGTATTTTACGATGTACTTGCTCTTTGTTGTCTTTATTGGAGTCGATAAACTTCGGTTTTTGTTGCAAGACTTTGCAATAAACCCTATAATTTGCGCATTCGATTTTCGAGAAAATCTATCATCACACGCTAAGATGCTAGATAGAACATCGACTCTACACAAAACCATACTTTTTCATTTTAAAGCGAGTTTGTTTAGTCCCCATCTGTGACTAAGACGCACTTGCCGTTTGTGCAGCAATCTATTTCTCCTCAAATTCTCTAGGTTAGAACACTACTCATATTACTGAGCTGGTGCGCTTTGCCTTTTTGAGATCAAATAGCCCCTCATGCCCAAAGGTCAAGGACTAATTAAACTTGCCTACTGCTATTTTTCTTTATCACCATGCAGAAGCCAAACCCAGATCGTTTGATTCCAGCACTTTTCATGTGCTTTAAAGAAGGCTATTCATTTAGCACCCTGCGCGCTGATCTTATCGCAGGCCTAACTGTAGCTATTGTGGCTCTTCCTTTAGCTATGGCTATGGCTGTAGCCTCAGGTGCCTCCCCTGATAAAGGCTTAGTAACCGCTGTAGTTGCAGGTTTCTTTATTTCTTTCTTAGGAGGTTCCAAGGTACAAATTGGCGGCCCTACTGGCGCTTTTGTAGTGGTGATTTTTGATGTTATCGCCCGTTTTGGCTTAGATGGCTTAATCGTAGCTTCGGTAATGGCAGGTATTATCTTGATCATTGCTGGCTATGCCCGTTTAGGTAAGCTCATCAAGTACATCCCATATCCAGTTATTACTGGTTTTACCACTGGTATTGCAGTCATTATTGCTTCCTCTCAGGTACAAGACTTCTTAGGCCTTACTATCAAAGATGCCCCAGCTGAGTTCATTGAAAAGTGGATGGCCTACTTTGCTCATCTCAATGAGACCTCTTTTTATGCCGTAGGCATTGGTCTGTTAGCTTTAGGCTTGATTATTGGCTGTAAGAAGATTAGCGCCAAGATTCCTGCTTACTTAGTAGCGATCGTAGTCGTATCTTTAATCTCTTTTACTTTCTCTTTACCAATTGACACCATTGGCTCCCGTTTCCCTCAGATGCCTACAGGTCTGCCAACTCCAACCTTACCTGCTCTTACTTTAGAGGAAGTACGTGCTTTAATCCCTTCTGCCTTCACCATTGCTTTCTTAGCAGGTATTGAGGCTTTATTGTCTGCCGTAGTAGCAGACTCTATGATTGGTACCAAGCACTCATTAAACCAAGAGCTAGTAGGTCAAGGCGTTGCCAATATCGCCTCTGGTTTCTTCGGTGGTTTACCTGCTACTGGTGCTATTGCTCGTACTGCTACTAATATTAAGTCGGGCGGCAAGACCCCTATGTCTGGTGTGTTCCATGCTTTATTCTTATTAGTGTTCTTATACACCATCATGGATATCTTAGCCTACATCCCTATGGCAGGCCTAGCTGCGGTCTTATTTATGGTAGCTTGGGGTATGTCTGATATTAAGCACTTCATGCAAATCTCTCGTATCTCCCCATCTGATAGAACCATTTTATTCTTAACTTTTGCTTTGACTGTCTTAGTAGACTTAACTGTGGCTATTGGCGTGGGCGTAACCTTCGCTTCCTTGCTCTTTATGCGCCACATGTCCAAGTCTATCGAGATTCACCCACAGATGCGTCTTACCCAATATGATGCCGATGATGGTGAAAATGATGATCCACAAAGCTCAGCTCGTGCTACTCGTAATGATATTGTTGTCCCAGAGGGTGTAGCTGCATTCCAAATCAATGGCCCATTATTCTTTGGCGTCGCTAGTGAATTATGCGATCGCATGCAAAGCCTAGAGAGCATGCCACGTATCTTGATTTTAAGAATGCGCTTCATGCCGTACTTAGATGCCTCTGGTGAAGCCTCCATTGAAGATATCGTCAAGATCTGTAAGCAGCACCATAGTTTCATTATCTTTGCAGGTATGCGCAAGCAACCATTGGATATGCTCAATAAGGCAGGCATTAGCCGTGATTCAGAGGCTGCTTTTTGCACCAACTTTGAAGAGGCTTTAAAGCTTGCTTCCAAGTTAATGCAAGACCCTGAGTTCGTCTCCAAGCATCAAGATATCTAAATTATCATTCAAAAGCGCAGCCTTGCACAAAAGCTGCGCTTTTATTTTTCCTACCTACTCTAGATATTTTTTAGCAGTGCTGTCTGTGAGTATTGTTGATACCTATGAGCTTTGCTACCATAGCAGTCTCGATATCTAAAGCCCAATTTACAGAGCACGATGCGCTTTAGCCTATCTTTTTTTGGTTAGCCCCTACACACAAATCTACCTTAAATACAATTGTACTTGGCCCTTGCTAAGAGCACGCTAAGCCCTATGTGATAAGCTAAAAACAGCAAGCTAACCAATACCAGCAAACTAACAATGTCAACTACTCCATCCTGAAAATGAGCTGAGCTCATTTTCAGGATGGCGCTTGAAACTTCAGTTTTAGTTGAGCAGAGACAAAAGGGGGAGAGATGATAGCTAACACCTATATCATGCGCAAAAAAGATATGTTATTCCAAAATCTTAATGCGCTTAAAACTGTTGAGCACGTAATTGCCGAAGTTGACCAAGGTCTAGGCAATAAATCTAGAACAATTAATACCTCCTCTATGCCAGAAGTGCTTGCCACTGCTTTAGGTATTGGCTCTGGCTCGGCCCTTAGCTTTGCAGCTTTATATTTAAGTGGTAGCGTAATTGGCGTATCGGCAGCAGGTGTGGCCTCAGCCTTGAGTACCGCAGGTGCTCTCGTAGGCGGTGGTGCTACTACAGGTATCTTTGTGCTAGCTGCCCCTATTGCCATCTTAGGCTTTTTAGGTATTAAAGTTGCACAAAAGCGCCGTGCTCAAAGACTAATGCGCGCCAAGCTCTTTTGTTATAAGCGCGCCTTAGCTCATTTAGCCTCACTGAAAAATGCTATCCAAATTGAAGGTAAGCATGCAGACTCAGAGCGTATTGCCTATTTAAAGGCTCTCTCCATCACCTTGCAAGCTGCCATCAAGGACCTAAAGCACGACTTAGGCATAGTCTAATTAGATTCAATAAAAACTGACAAGCAAAAAAGCCCCAAAACAGCTATTCTATATAAGGTTTTCTTGGGGCTATAAAAATATTTGACCAAAGGGGTTGGCAAAACTAATAACTCTTAGCATTAGTTAAGAGCTACTTAGTAGTAGACTCTACTAAGGGTATGCAATCTTCTTTGAGCTCAGATAAGAAATCATCCTCAGCCAAGTTAATATCTTGATGTCTCCCCTCACTCTTGTCTTGCTGCTGAGACTTATTGCTATGCAAAGGATCCTCAGCTACAGCATCACCATTAGTACAAGCAAGATCATTGATATTGCATGCCTTAGGCTCAAGCTTAGCTCTCAATGGATGGGGAGCTTTCCATGGGTTACTATTATCCTCATTAAGCGTATCTGATACGAAGAATTGTTCGGCCGTCATACTTGCTGGTGATTGAGCAGGAGATGGCACTTGCCAAGGCGCACTATGTGCATTACTAGAGCATGCCATCGCCTCATTCATGGAGGCTAACTCCAGAGCACTTAAATTGCATGAAGGAGAGCCCCAAGGATGAGCTTGGGCCTCCAAAGTATTGTCGTTATATGCCAACTGGGTAGCCTTAGCGATGGCTACTTGAGCTGCTACCTCTCTTGGCTGAGGTAAGCTCCATGTAGAGTTATTAAGCGCATTGACCCCCTCAACTTCAGTACCTACAGGGCTAAGAGTAGTACCCAGATTTTGAACATAGGATAGATCTGCGCTATAAGCAGCGGAATTATCAGACGATGCCATGGCATGTGAGGGACAATGAGTCCCTAGAGAAGATACTGCCTCCTTAGAGCCTCCAGTGCCAAGATTAGCTGCCCCTACTGGCTCTAATACTGTAGCTCTCTCTTGTAGCACAGAGGATGAAGCTAAGCTAGGAGACAAAGCAGGTTTCGTAGCTTGAGGAACGCTCATGGCAACAGCCTCATTTAAGAGCGCAGCAAATTGCGCATCGCTCATTCGTAAGCCCTCAATAGCCAAATATAAATACACTAACTCTTGCGCACTTAAACCAATGCCCTTGGACATATGCTCATGAGTATTAGACCAAGAGCGAATGTCATAACGGGGTTGGCCATTATTCCAGCTGACTAAATTAAGCTCCTTGCTCCAGCCTGAACTATCAGGAGCGGAGAGCTGACCTAAATATTTGATGATATTAAAGCTCAAGCTCTTGCCATAACGATTAGAGTTTTGCTGAGAGCTAAAAGAACTCTTATAGCCTTGATTATCTCGTGTCTCATAAGGAGCAGAGCGATACTTATGAGTTCCTTGCTCCCCTCTACTTTCTACATAGCTATTAGAACCTGGAGCCATATGTGTATTTGAGGCTTGGAGGTTAATATGATTAAACTCTGGGACGGCATAGCTAGGAACAGCTCCAGGCGCTGCCACCATGGCCGCTCTTGGCCCTTGAGCCCAAGGCATATAAGCTTGGGAGGCAAAGCCTGTGTCTATACTGTCTGGTTGGGTATTTGTTTGAATAGAGTCAAATTTGTTTGGCATAACAAGACCATCCTAATAAGAAATAAAAAGATGAGATCCATAAGAACGGCTAGCAAATATCAACAAGACAAGAACAGCCGCCACAGCTAGGACCATAAAGAAAAAGAGAAGTGGACAAGCCCCTTACCAACTGCCAAGCTAAAACTATTTGCTGTATGCAGCTAAACTGGAGCTCTAAAAACTGCTTTAAGAGAGTTGGAGATCAGAGGAGGAAAAAATCATTGCGTCTGTCTTGGCATTGGCTGGTACAGGACACCAAAACAAACAAGAATCAGGAATTGAGCCACTCTTAGGATTAAAGAGGGACGCCAGATAGGCTAAGATAAAAAGCAAAGAGTAGAGTTTTGAAATACAGTCAGGAGGGAGGTATAAGAAAGATTACCTGAGGTGCTGCCATAAAAATAAGCATTGGTAGCAATTTAGCACACCTAGTTTAAGGAAGAAGAGTTAGATGCTAAAAAGTGACTCAGGCATCACAAAAAAATATCCTAGCAGTTCATCGCTACTAGGATAGTGATGTTTTTAGTGAGAAATTGGGGGGTTACTTGTTCTTGGCGCGCGATTTTTTATCGATCAGTTCGCTACTATCAATAGCACTGCCCACTAAAGGGTTAGGGTAGAGCATATTATTACCTTCAAAATTGTTCTTGAGGTACTCTCGGGGAGTCTGGCTTGTGAACTTCTTAAATACCTTGGTAAAGTAAGAAACATCGGTAAAGCCACACTCATAAGCCACATTAGTAACAGTTTGCTTTTGGTCTTTAAGCAATTCCATAGCACATTGCACTCGATAGGAATTGACATATTCCATAGGCTTTTTGTTAATAATGTCCTTAAACAATTGCACTACTGATGGAGGACGCATCTCAAGGAGCTCTGAGAGCTCTTGAAGACAAATGGTATTTTTGTAATTGCGATGAATATATGATAGCGCCATACGCATCTTCATAATGCGATTGACTGCCTGTCCTGTATCGTCTGGTACCACAAATAAATCACGGTGCTCAAAAATACCCATTAAGTAGTACATCAAACCAAAGGTCTTAAGCTCATAGCCGCTGCCTTGCTCTTTGAGGACAGTAAAAATTTGATCTAAAGTGCGATTGACACTCTCGCGGCCTTTGAGATCATCATCAGAAAAAGGAATATGCGGATTAAATTGCCTTTGGTTATATAAAATCGAATAAATAAAGGAATTGGAGAGCGAGCGCTCACGTAGCAAGAAGTGCAAGTCAAATACCATACACTCATACACGCAATTATTGGGATCAGCAGAGTGTACCGATCCTGAGTTAAAGACAAAGATATCTCCTACCCCATTTTTGCCCTTACCTAAATAGGTATTGCCATCAATGGTGACCTTTAACTCGCCATCGAGCACGCGGCAAATTTCAAATTCCTCGTGCCAGTGGGTTTTCATAATATAGCGCGGATGAGAACTGGTGACATGGTAATAAGCAAAAGGGAAAGAAATATCACCATGTTCCTTGCTTTCTTTTAAAAATATCTCTTGCATCCTTGCATCCTAAACACAACATTAAACACACACATAGACAAACTCAAAAATTTAAAGCTGCTTCACTTCGTATACTGCAGCTTCGATTATCAGCCCATAATCATAGCCTTAAACCATGTCTGATAACTTACAGCTTAAGATAAGCTGTAAGTTAAATTCCAGCTAGCCTAAAAAACCTTATGCATACTATTTTCCCTTATGTATGCCTAGCGCAAATAATGGCGTATTAATATTAATATGCCACTATATCTCTATATTTAATGTGGCCTAGCATGGAACTTGTCAGTCTTCCTAGGAGTCCTAATCACAATTAAGCAAAGGCATAAACATAAAAAAATCAGGAACAGCCCTGACCTTTTTATCTATGGCAGCTACTAGGGTAACTGACTTAGCTTAGTTGTGACTATTAGCTTGCTCAAAATGCGTCCTCGATCAAAAAAATAACTTTCCTTACCTAGATGCCTAACTGACGCGTTTGCCAACCAAGACCTTATAGCAAAGCCAAATTCACAGCACATACTTAAAAGCTAGTATCCCCAGCAACAAAACGCTTATTTTTGGGATTTTTACTCATGATTGCATTGTTTAAACTTAGTATGTGATATCAGCCGCATTTTGAAAGCTTTTATCATATGGCACTTTGGTACTATTTTTACCTAATTTAGCTAAAAGTGGCCATAAAGCTAGGTGTAATCGGGCTTTTGCCTCTTTTGGTAATTAAAAAAAATATGATGTTAGTCGAGGGGCAAAAAGAACGCAAAGCTAGGCTAGCTATGGCTTTGTCTAGGGTTAAATTGCCTTTAAATTTGTGTGAAAAGCCGCACTATACTCTTAAGTGAACATACTTGTATACAAAGCTAGTAAAGACGGGGCTTAGGGGACAAAAAACGCTTAAAAAGGCCGCAAAGAGAGGGGGATTGATTGAGTCATTTTGGTAAAAAAATTTTTTCCTTAATGAAAAAATTACCAAAGTAACTAAAAATAGTGCAAGTAAGCTTTGTAACAAAGAACCATAATGACACTGTAGCAACGAGATACCACTATGCCATCGACCGCATATATTTCGTAAAAACGGTAATGATGTCGGGTATTGATTGCCAAGAGGTTTAAGTTTTAGAGTCAAGTCTTAAGTGCTTAAAAATTTTACCAAATGTTAGTAAAAAATTACCAAAGCACAACTAATGAAGATAAAGCTTAAACATCTTAATCTAGCGAGGTGTTGGCGTTCTTAAGATAACGCTAAAGACAAAAGCTTAGATACCTTAAAAATAATGCTTATCGCCAAATAAGCATTTTGGGTCTCTCAAGATAACTAAGCTAGCTACATTGTGTAAGTTAGTGCGTTAAAAGTAAAGCTTTTAATAAGCTACATAATAAATTTGCTCTATTTTGAGCCACAATCACTTGCTTAATCTTAGTTCTCTTTTGTTTAAATCTCCTTACGTTAAGAGCTTCGCCAAATAGTTTTTCACTATTGTTCTTAACTCCACCTAAACGATATTTAAGGATTGTCATAAGAGGATCTGACATGGAAAACGCAGCTAATCAAAACTTAGCCCGTGCACCAGAAACGGATGAAGTAATTCCAAGCGATAAGAAAGTTATTTTCTTTATGTTGGTTTCTTGCTTCGTATTATGGGGCTTACTCAATAACATCACCGACAACTTAGTACCGGCATTCGGTAAGATTTTCATGATGTCAGCCGTTGACTCCTCAATGGTGCAGTTCTTCTTCTATGGTGCATATGCTGTTTTAGCTATTCCAGCTGCTCTTATCATTAAGAAGTACTCTTTCCGTCACGGTGTTTTATTAGGCTTAGGCTTCTACATCATCGGTGCTTTAGGTTATATCCCAGCAGCTATCTTCCAAGTTTACGATATTTTCTTAGTATCTATCTTCATCTTAGCTGGCGGCTTATCCGTTTTAGAAACCACCTGTAACCCATATGTTATTGCTTTAGGCTCTGAAGATACTGCTATTCGTCGTATTAACTTCGCTCAAGCATTCAACCCAGTTGGTTCTATCATTGGCTTATTCTTAGCTAAGTTCGTAATCTTAGCTAACTTAAACCCAGCCACTTATGAAGAGCGTGTTCATATGTCCCCAGAGCAATTAAGCTCTATTCGCGTAAGCGAGCTCTTCTGGGTATGTGTTCCATATGTAGGCTTAATCGCTATCGCCTTAGTAATCTGGTTCTTCTTCTTTAGACAAAAGTCTGATTTAAAGGATCAAGGCGGCGCTCTTAACGTAATGTCCTCCTTTAGCAACTTAATGAGCAACAAGCGTTACGTATTCGGTGTTATCACCCAGTTCTTCTACGTAGGTATGCAAATCGCTGTTTGGACTTGGATGATTAAGTACATCATGGCTTTAACCGACATGGTTGAGCACGAGGCTGTTGACTACTACATCTACGCTGTATTCTTATTCGTAGGCGCTCGTTGGTTATGCACCTTCTTAATGAAGTACATCCACGCTCCACGCTTAATGGCCGCAGTTGCCACTGTTGGTATGGGTGTTACCTTAGGTACTATCTACTTACCATCTTCCGTATCTATCATCTGCTTAATGTTAATCTCTGGCTGCATGTCCTTAATGTTCCCTACCATCTACGGTATCGCATTACGTGGCTTAGGTGATGACGTCAAGTTAGGCGCAGCTGGCTTAATCATGGCAATTATCGGTGGTGCCATCATCACCCCAATCATGGGTAGCTTCATTGATAACAACACTTTAGGCTTCTTAGTTCCAGGCTTTAGTGGCGAGGAAGCAGCCGTACGCTCCGCATACTTCACTGCTTTCGTATGTATGTTAGTTGTTTTCTTATACGGTTTATTCAACTCCAAGAAGACCAACTAATCATTAAGCTAAGTTAACTTAGCATCCCTTGCGAGGCCTTGATGAGCTAATCATTGAGGCCTCTCAAGAAAAAGTTGTAAAAACTACAGTTTTTTCTTGAGAGCCTAAGCAAGAAAACCTTAACTACTCTCATCAAAATTTTAACGTGAATGGCTCCTAACCTTCACACCAGGGCAAGTGACTAGCCCCCTGCATTTTACAAGGTGCAGGAGATTGCAAAGGCTTTTACTTGACAACAAGTAAAAGGAAGTCACCCTCCAACACACTCAAACACACACATCATCATGTCCTTGCAAGGCTTCCTTGCAAGGGCTTGTTTGAGATACTAGATGCCCTAAGAGCACACAGAATTTTCCTAAACAAGCAATTTCAGTTAGCAGCAACTGAGGATAAACAAACATGGCTCAATATTCTTTAGCTTTTGACTTTGGTGCTACCTCAATTCGCGCCATTTTAGGTGCAGTTGAAGATGGTCGCTTTACCACCAAAGAGGTAATGCGTATGTCTCACCAGCGCGTCCTAGAAGATGGTCGTAGCCGCTGGGAGTGGGACAAAATCGTAAATAAGGTTGTTGAGACTATTAAGGCTCATGCTCACGAAATTTCCTCCATCGCAGTTAATACCTGGGGCGTAGACTTTGGCGTCTTAGGTGCAGATGGCAAGTTATTGGTCAACCCAATTTCCTATCGTGATGGCCGCCACAACGAAGGTTTTGACTTGGCTCAAGAGTCCTTAAGTCAAGAAGAAATCTTCATGGCTACTGGCAACCAAATCATGTCCATTAATTCTTTATTCCAATTATTGGTTTTAAAGAAGGACGCCCAAGGTGACAGCGCTGCTACTTACAATCAGATCGATAAGCTCTTAATGCTCCCAGACCTCTTAAACTACTTATTAACTGGTCAAAAGCGCTCTGAGCTTACTATCTCCTCTACCTCTCAATTGCTTGATTTACGTACCAAGAAATTTGCCCCTGCTATTTTAGATGCCTATGGCATCAAAGAGAGCATTTTTGCTCCAATCATCTACCCAACTGAGGTAGTAGGCTCTATCAAGGACAGCTTAATTCCTGAGCTCCGTGAGTTAAATCAAGACATCAAAGTTATCGCTTGTGCCTCTCACGATACTGCCAGTGCTGTACTCTTAACTGAGGCTTATACCGATAGCAATACTGCTTTCTTATCTTGCGGTACTTGGTCTTTAATTGGCGGCTTAACTGATGAGCCTGTCATTACCAAGGAAGCTTTCGAGCGCAACTTAACCAACGAGACTGGCTTTGCTGGTACCAATATGTTCTTCAAGAACATCACTGGCTTATACATCCTCGAGATGCTCAAGAACCAGCTTGAGGCCAAGCGCGGCTCCAAGATTCCATTTGATGAAATCACCGCTTATGTAACTGACTGCCCTGTCGAGCAATTTGTAGACGTAGACGCTGCTGTCTTTGCTCAAAACGAGTTCGACGTAAAGGATGCTATCGACTCCTTATTAGGCACCAAGTTTGAAAATGACTTCGATTACTTCAAGGTTATCTACTTATCTTTAGCTAAGAAGTACCACGCCACCTTACAAGATATCGAAGGCATCTTAGGTAAGAAGTTTAACAAGTTACACATGATTGGCGGCGGCACTCAATCTGCTTTCTTATGCCAATTAGTAGCAAATGTCACTGGCCTTGAAGTTATCGCAGGTCCAATGGAAGCTACCGCTTATGGCAACCTCTTAGCTCAAAAGCTCGGCTTAAAGGAGTTTGAGAGCTTAGAGCAAGGCCGCAAGGTTATCTTAGAGTCTTCTTCTTTCAAGACCTATAACCCACAGATTTAGTCATCAAAACTAAGATAGACATCATGTATGTACATGCATGATGCCCCCTAGTCAAACTACCAGTTCTATATCATATCTGCCATATAACGCAGATTCCCTTAAGCGCCTGTAACCATGCAGGTGCTTAAGAGCCCACTTAAAGTGGGGATAACGATTTTTTAAGCTGCTAGTAAGCATTAGCAGTTGTTGTTTTGAAAAGGTAATAAAAATGTCACATCCAAAGATTGGTATTCGTCCTACTATTGATGGTCGTCGTGGCCCATTAAAGG
>Tim_p2__coassemble_1151_pt1 | contig 12358 bp, 7 predicted proteins | sample Tim_p2__metabat2_low_PE_020 | metagenome-assembled genome bin Tim_p2 | reverse complement strand
ATTTACATAGGATACAAGAGAACCTATAACTAGGCACAAGTACCTACAGCATTTAAGATGGGATAGAAGACTCACGCTCATTAGCGCCCTTATGGTCACTATATGTGGAGTCTTTTAAAGACACAAAGTCAATACCTGATTTAGACACGTGGTCTTTATTTAGGTCCTTAAGAGATAAGCCAGAGCTATCACTTCTAAGAGAGAGGGATTCTGTGCACTCGCATGCACAATGAGTTTTAAACATAGTATTGTCCTCGTGTTTAAACTGCCTAACACGAGGTTCATTATGGCCAACTTAGATACACCGATCTATGGGGCTATAGGTATCTCTTTTTGCACAGAAATTCAATTGAGCAATAGGTATCTTACTCATCATCTTTATCTGGTTTTCAAGATCAGTAAGCTTATCATGGTTAAAATGCCTTACTGGGGGCCTAGTATGGCACAAGCGCTAAAAAAATCTGTGCAACTGGGGTTTTAGTAGGGAGCAAAGCCCTTATACATCTTGTTTGTAGTTGAGTATAGCTAGGGCTATTGAATGAGCTACTAAGGGGGCTTTACTGTCAAACTTACAAAAGTGTACGTTTTAAGAGATTTAAGTCTGTGCTCTTAAGCACTTAATATAGTGCTTAGCATTATTTGCTTTATTAAGTACCTAAAATAAGAGAAGTTTGTACTCAACATATCGAAGTTTATCTTGCTCTTTTGCTCAAGTTTTTATTGATTGAATATTGCAAGTAGGTCTTTTTATTTGGGTTGATGGACAAGTTTGTCCCTAGGTAATGCATGATAAAAATTATCAACTAGCTTTTAGTTGCGGTAAATTGCTCTTTATACGCGCTTTTATGTGCGCGCCCACACTTTTAGCACAGCAAAAAATTACGGCAAAATTTAAAGTATTTTGTTTGAGCTATAGCAGAGTGGTAAAATGCATATATATGAGCTGTAGCACACTTATGCTGGTACAAATCTTCAATTTTGTGAGCTATTTTACAATTGGAGAAGTGAAAACTAGGCCTGTGTAGCATAATTGATAAGAGGACGTTTTATTTCTTCTTAGCAATTTGCATAATTACAGCAACAAAAGAGAAAACCAAAAAATTGGTGCTGCTGTATTTATAATGTCAAAAATTGCTCTTAATTGAGCAGTGCTAATTTGGCTAAACAAAAATGTAATTTAGGACGCAAATGCACTAAAGCATTCTTGCTTAGTTAAAAACATCTAAATCAACAAAATCATATTTTGGGATTCAAAGGCGAAATACTCTTTAGCTGTCTAACAGTAGATTTTCGTTTTCTCATGCTTTATCTTCATAAACAGGCTGCAAAGCAGGTTGGAAGTTAAAGTTTTAAGGACGCAACAATCAATCAGACAAGGAAAGGATATAAGCCTGCTAGGTAACGTTTATTACAAGCTTCCTATAGGCTTGATGTTGGATGGACTTAATTGGTGCTCTTGTGCTTGTCAGGCATGAGGCACTGAAGTTAGCATAAACCTCTCTAGGAGTAGAGTTGTTTACCTGACAACATCGGTGGCTCTAGCGTTGGTTATCATAAAGTTTGATAGCTCTTCCCTATCCACTAGGCGAAAATCTCATAACGTCCAAGGTGATAAGAGTAGCCTGAGTTTTGTATGGTCTTAAAATTAGCGCTAGCTGGTGTTAAGCCAGTTGATGCTTAATAAGAGCTATCTAAGATTAAGGCCAGATTTTCTCGTATTTTTGTGAGGACTCCAGTGGAGTCTTACTACCCAATTTATAAGCTTCTTGATGTGAAAGCGTATACGTGCCTAACTATAATTGTATTTGTGTGTTAAAGTATATGAACTCCAATCATATAGGAACGCCCAGTTGTTGTTTGACCAATAGCTGGGCGTTTTGCATTAATTTTATCGGTAAGGAGATGCATGCTCTCACTTGGGGCAGATAAAAATAGGAGTTTTTGGTTGTAATTATATCTAGCACATCATGGAGAGCAAGTGGCATGTATATGGGCTATAGTAGGCTTATTAAAGCACAAATTTAGGGTCAATTAGATAGCTGGGGGGAGGGACTTTACTAAAAAATAGTCCCCAGATCGCAAAGTTTTGCATGCGCTTATCTTATAATAAGTAGATTAAGGGTTCTTGTAGTGCCCTTATGGTGCTTTGATCTTCTACTTCTTAAGCTAAATTAATCCTAGGATCATTTAATGTTTAACCTGCCTAACCTGCTTACTATTTTACGAGTAGTACTTATCCCTGTTTTTGTGGGTCTTTTCTACTATCCAACCACTAAAACCAATTTAATGGCCGCTTTTGTCTTTGTGATTGCCGCTTTAACTGATCTTTTAGATGGTTATTTAGCTCGTAAGCTCAAGCAGACCACCAAGTTTGGTGCTTTCTTAGATCCTGTTGCAGACAAGATTATGGTTTGTACCGCTTTAGTATTAATTGTTGAGTACTACAGTGTCCATGTTGGCGATTTCTTCCCTCACATGAATTTATTAGTTTCCATCCCTGCTATGGTAATTATTGCTCGTGAGATTGTAGTTTCAGCTTTACGTGAGTGGATGGCAGAAATTGGTCAAAGAGCTCAAGTAGCCGTTAATTGGGTTGGCAAGTGGAAGACTGCTATTCAAATGACTGCTATTGCTTTACTAATCTATCGCTACAATGAGCCAATGATTTATGCTGCTGTAGGCTTATTAGGTGTAGCTACCGTACTTACTATTTGGTCTATGGTAGTGTACTTAAAAGCAGGCTTAAGCCATATGACAGAAGATAGCGCCACTTCTACACCTGCTGTCGTTGCTACCGAGGACTTACAAAAGAGCGCACCAGTAGATGCAAGTAAGACCCCTGAGGCCGAGGATTTAAAGAGCAATGCTCAGGATTAGGATGCTAAAGTTCTTCTAATTACAAAAAGGAGCCAAGGTTGGCTCCTTTTTTGATCTTGAGGGACTTAGATGCACTTGGCTGGTTTAGGTAGACCTGCTAATTTGGCGGCGCTTTTGGCGGCTCCATCTGGGAAGAGGCGGGCTAATTTGACTGAGGAGGCTAAGTGCTCATAGCCTTCTTTTTGTAAGAGCTTGATAAGACCACGCATTGGGGGAGTGGTATCAAATTGCTGGTAGTAAGTGCGTACCATTTCAATAATGATGAGGTGATCCTCACTTAGCTCAAGGCCCATGTTGGCAGCCATAAAATCGCGCAGCTCAGGGCTATAATCTTTAGGATTTAATAAATAGCCTTCCTCATCAGTTGGAATAAGGCGGCCTGCAAATTCAATAGTGTGTTCCATAAGGGAAAATTCTTTTGGTGATAAAAGCAAAGAGCCCAAGCTATAGGGCTTGGGCTCTGGTATAAAGGAGCAAGAGCTTAGTCTTGATGGTGTAATAAGTGCCCCATCTTAACTTCTTTAGTCTTGAGGTAGTCTTCGTTGTACTTGTTCTCGCCATACTCAAGTGGCTCACGAGCAACTACTTCAATACCATGCTGAGCAATATCTTTAATCTTAGCAGGATTATTGGTCATTAAGATGACCTTGCTAAAGCCCATAGCGCGCATCATATCTGCACATAAGCCGTAGGTACGACCATCAGCAGGGAAGCCTAATTTTAAATTGGCCTCTACTGTATCAAGACCATTATCTTGGAGGCGATAAGCAGCAATCTTATTGAAAAGTCCAATGCCACGGCCTTCTTGACGCATATAAAGTAAAGCACCACGACCTTGCTTAGAGATCTTAGTGAGGGCAGCTTCTAATTGGAAGCCACAGTCACAACGTAAAGATCCTAAAGTATCGCCAGTTAAACACTCAGAGTGAATGCGGGTAAGAACTGGCTCGTCAGTGGTCAGATCGCCTGCGTAAATAATTGCGTGCTCTCGTAATTGGTGGTCTTTAAAGACTTTAATTCTAAACATGCCAAAACGGCTTGGTAGTAAAGCGCTTGGGCCTTGCTCAAAGATTTGACTTTCTGCCACGATTAATACCTAATTGTTTGTAAATTCTTATTCCAAGGCTCACTAAAATGAGCCCCGCTCTGTGCCTAGCTGTATACAGCAAAAAACTTATTATAGCTTAGTACCTTAGATCTAAGGTAGTTAGTTAATTTTTTTTGTTAAGTATTAGTCATTTGCTCACAGAGCACCGCTTTGCGTGATAGAGCACTTAGAACTTTAGGCGCCCTTGTGCTAACATCTATATTCTTTTGGGGAATTAAGAGCTCTATAGATAATGGCTCTTAAGTTAGTTTTTCACTTTAAGACTGCTATGCTTAAGTTTTGGTTGTTCTAAAGTCAAGACTTCGTGGCGGAGTACTGTTGTTATGGAAAAGGCATTTGTTGTTGCTGTTGATGGCCCAGGTGGTGCTGGTAAGGGTGAGCTTACTAAGCGTTTGGCTAAGGCCTTAGGCTATGATTTATTAGACTCAGGCGCTATCTATCGCGTATTGGCATATGCAGTACGCAAAGCTGGCCTAGCAATGTTTGATGAGGACTCCATTGTTCAAGAGGCTGAGGTTTTATCTTTAAGCTTTGAGATTCAAGATGATGGCGTGCATGTCTTTTTAGGCGCCGAGGATGTTACCAAGGCTATTCGTACCGAAGAGTGCGGTTTAAATGCTAGCAAGGTAGCCCCACATCCTTTAGTGCGTCAGGCCTTGTTACAGCGTCAACGTGACTTTAGAAAAGAGCCAGGCTTAGTAGCTGATGGCCGTGATATGGGTACTATCGTTTTCCCTGATGCTCAAGTTAAGATTTTCTTAGACGCATCTCCAGAGGTGCGTGCTACTCGCCGTAAGCTCCAATTAGAGCAAGCAGGTAAGGAAGCTGATTACGATTTAATCTTAAAGGAGATTACCGAGCGTGATGAACGCGATCGCAATCGCCCTGTTGCCCCATTAAAGGCTGCCGAAGACGCTCTCATTATTGACTCCACCAATATGACCATCGACGAGGTCTTCAATACGGCTATGGACTATATCAAGTCTAAGCAATAAGAGGCGCCCTTGCGCTTAGATGCTTTGGCAGGGCATCTCTTTAAGTTATGAGGATTTAAAGCCCGTCTTGTCCTGAATTGTCAATGCGCAATAGGGGATTTTGAGAGGGGCTTTAGTTTTTTTAGTGAGCGCGCTCAAATTTTCTTGATCGCATTTTATTGAATTGTTATAATTTGCGATTACTTAGTTTCGAGTGTCAAGGATGACACTAAATTATAATAACCTCCTTAAAGCAGGATGCTTTAGGGTGCTTTTGGAATCATTACCTTAATGTCTATTTCTTTTGCCGAACTCTTTGAAGAGTCCTTACAAAACGTCGTAACCCGTCCTGGTGATACCACCAATGCTTTAGTTGTTGCTATTAACGACGACTTTGTGATTTTAGACGCTGGTTTAAAGTCTGAGTCCCGTATTCCAGCTGAGCAGTTCAAGAATGCCCAAGGCGAGCTCGAAGTTGCTGTTGGCGATACCGTTCCAGTAGTTCTCGAGTCCGTTGAAGATGGCGACGGCGCTACCGTTTTATCTCGTGAGAAGGCCAAGCGCAATGAGGCTTGGAGCAAGCTCGAGCAGGCTTACAACAATGGCGAGGCTGTTACTGGTCTTATCGATGGTAAGGTCAAGGGCGGTTTCACTGTTCAGTTAGGCGGCATCCGTGCTTTCTTACCTGGCTCTTTAGTAGATGTTCGTCCAGTACGCGAGACCACCCACTTAGAGGGCAAGGAGCTTCAGTTCAAGGTTATCAAGCTTGACCAGAAGCGTAACAACGTAGTTGTTTCTCGTCGTGCTGTTATCGAGTCTGAGAACTCCAATGAGCGCGAGTCCGTATTGGCCACCTTACAGGAAGGTCAAGAGGTTAAGGGTATCGTTAAGAACCTTACCGACTACGGTGCATTCGTTGACCTCGGCGGCGTTGACGGCTTATTACACATCACCGATATGGCTTGGAAGCGTGTTAAGCACCCATCTGAGATCGTTAATGTTGGTGACGAAATCGAAGTTAAGGTTCTCAAGTTTGACCGTGAGCGTCAACGTGTTTCCTTAGGCTTAAAGCAATTAGGTGAGGATCCTTGGGCAAACATCGCTGCTCGCTTCCCAGTTGGCTCCAACTTAGCTGGTAAGGTTACTAACTTAACCGACTACGGCTGCTTCGTTGAGATCCAAGAGGGTGTTGAGGGCTTAGTCCACGTATCCGAGATGGATTGGACCAACAAGAACATTCACCCATCCAAGGTTGTTTCCGTTGGTGATAACGTAACTGTTAAGGTATTAGAGATCGACGAGGAGCGTCGTCGTATTTCTTTAGGCTTAAAGCAGTGCAAGCCAAACCCATGGATGGAGTTCGCTGAGGCTCACTCCAAGGGTGATCGTGTAACTGGCAAGATCAAGTCCATCACTGACTTCGGTATCTTCATCGGCTTAGATGGCGGTATCGACGGTTTAGTACACTTATCTGACATCTCCTGGCAGCAGTCTGGTGAAGAAGCCGTTCGTGACTTCAAGAAGGGCGACGAGATCACCGCTATCGTTCTCCAGGTAGATCCAGATCGTGAGCGTATTTCTTTAGGCTTAAAGCAGATCGCTGAAGACCCATTTGCAGACTACTTAGCTACCCACCACAAGGGCTCCTTAGTAAACGGCACCGTTGAAGAGGTTGATGCTCGTGGCGCTACCGTTAAGTTAGCTGAGGGTGTTACTGGCTATATCCGCGTTGCTGATATCTCCCGTGACCGCGTAGAAGACGCCTCCACCGTATTAAAGGTAGGCGACTCTGTTGAGGCTAAGTTCATCAGCCTCGATCGCAAGACCCGTCAGTTAACCTTATCCATCCGCGCTAAGGATGAGGCTGAGGAGAAGGAAGCTTTAGATAGCTTAAATGACAAGCAACAGCAAGAAGCTGCTCCAAACGCAATGGCTGCCGCTTTCGCCGCTGCTCGTGGTGAGTAATATCTAAAGTTCTGCCTAAAAAGCAGAGCAGGGCCCTTTTAACTAAGGGCTCTCCTTGACTGTCAGGCTTTGATAACCCAAACCCGATAGTTAAAACCCAGACCAGGGAAACCTTGTCTGGGTTTTGTTATTTCAACCTGCTCAAAAAAACATCTCACCCAAGCGCCTGCTCCTTCACCTTCATCGCAGCCATCGAGCTTTAAGTCGCTAGCTTCCAACACATCTCTCTTTTCATCTCTATCTCTCTTGTGCCCGCTCCTGCTAGCACCTATGCCTGTACCAAGCAGACCTCTACCTTTTGCTCATGATTTAGCTTTGAGATCAGCTCTATTCCTCATAGAGCTTTGGATTTTGCGAGGATTTTGGCCGTATTGAGCTCAAATTAATGGCTTTTTGGCACTTTTTAGGCTGTATATAAGCAATATCTAGGCTCTAAGGTTAGGTCTATTGTTGTATCGTAGTATAATAGTGCAATAATTCTATCTACTCGCCTTAAAATGCTCTTCTATCGTATGCTGATGTTGGATTGGCTTTTGAGTAGTGTAGTTTCAAGATACGCTTCTTAGGCTTAGATAGAGCCTAATAATTATTAACTAACGAGTGAAGTGCATGAACGGAAACGCTAGGCTCTTCCATGAGTTCATGGAAGGGCAAAAAGTCCAGCTGGAGATTCCTGTGTACCAGCGTAATTACAATTGGCAGCAGGAAAACTGTGAGCAATTATTCAAAGATTTAGTGAAATTAGCTCACTCCGATGCTAAAAATCACTTTTTTGGCTCGATTGTCTCTATTCATGAGGATGGAGGCGATAATCTCATTATTATTGATGGCCAGCAGCGTATTACTACCATTTCGCTCTTATTGCTAGCTGCAATCAGAGCAGCTTACGATAATAAGCTGGTTTTAGAGGATAGCTTATTAATCGATGAGGCTTACGAGCTTTTTTTAAAAGCCAAATCCTGTCAAAATCATGAACACCGCGATATCAAGCTCGCTCCTATCGAGAATGATTTGATTGCCTACGATAAGATTTTTGCTTATGTGCAAGACAACAATATAAGCTTTAACGAGCTCGATCCTGAATCGAATATGACTCGCAATTTTTCATATTTTTATGAGAAGTTTGTTGAGCAAAGTAAAAATTCAGAGGCTATATCTTTTGGAGATTTGCTCGAAGCTATCGAGCGTCTCCTCATTATTGATATCAGTCTTAACTTTGATGATGATGCTCAGCTTATCTTTGAGAGCCTTAACTCTACTGGGCTGGCGCTCACTGAGGCTGATAAGATTCGCAATTACTTATTGATGACGCTAGATCCTTATGAGCAGCAAGAGTACTTTGAGAACTATTGGCTCAAGATCGAAGCGCTTACCGATCATGACCCATCTAAGTTTTTGCGCCCTTATCTAACCATTAGACAGTCATTGAGCCGTCTTGAAAATCAAAAGAAAATCTACATCTTGCTCAAGAAAGATATTGAAGGACAGGATCGCAAGTTAATTTTGCAAGAAATGCTTAAGTATGCGACCTATTACCATCAAGTCAATGCAGCTAAGTTTGAAAGCAAGATCTTATCTGAGAAGATGAGCCATATTCGTAATACCAAGATTGATGTGGCTTATGTGTTTTTCATGCAGTTCCTAAACTATGCTACAGAGCATAAGCTTTCTGAAAGTGAGATTGGTAAGGTAATTGATACCATTGAAAACTTCTTAGCCCGTCGTCTTATTTGTGGTATGGACTCTAATGCTCTTACTAATATTTTCTGCTCCTTGCATAAGGAGGTAGTTAAAAATATTGAGCAGTATAAGAGTGCAGGGCGTGAGCTAAAGTTTGGCTACTCTGATATTTTGATTTACGATCTCATGCGTCGCGGCGGCCGTCAGATTTTGCCGCGCAATGAGCAGTTCATTGAGTCAATTAAGACGCGCAATATTTATAACAGTAGCCAAGAAATTAAGGTCTTCTTATTTGAGCGCTTAGAGAACTCCATGCCAGGTGAGTTCAATAACGTGGTCTTAGATATGGGCACCAAGGCAGCAACTATTGAGCATATCATGCCTCAGACTCTCACCCCTGAATGGATAGCTATGTTAGGCGAGAATTACGAGCATATCCATGAAAAGTACCTGCATACCTTTGCTAATTTGACCTTAACAGGCATTAATAGCAAGCTGAGTAATTATAGCTTTGAGATTAAACGAGAAGGACGTATTGACTCTAAAGGCAGGAAAGTTCCTGGCTATAAGGACTCCAAGTATCGTTTAACTCGCAGTGTAATGGAGTGCACTAAGTGGACTGAGCATGAGCTTGAGCAGCGCGCCAATGAGATAGTAAATGCCTTCTTAGAGCTCTATCCTTTACCGCATACAGCCTTTAAGCCGCTCTTACAATCATCTTATGAGATCTATCTAAGTGATGAAGATTTCGATCCTGCCACTAGCAAGTTTGTGGGCTTCCGTCTCTTTGGTAAGAACTATAATGCCACAGACTGGAATGATTTGGTAATTAAGGTCGTCAAGCAAATGGATTACCAATACCCAGATGAAATGAAGGCTATCTATAGGGGAACAGACTACTTTAAGACCAGAGTCACTTTGGATGAGTTGTCTGTATGGAACCTAGTACTGCCAAATCGCTATATGGATTCATCTATGAGTGCACAAGAGCAGCTTAATATGCTGCGCCATATTATGGAACGTTGCAGCATCTCTGATTCTGATTTTGTCTTGTTAGTAGATCATCAGAGCTAGTTGAGCTTTTGCATGGTAACCCTAGCGAAGTGAATAGGATGTACCTTATTTAAGGGCCTTGGTACTATTTTTAGTAGAACTCGATGAGTCTCATAGATTATGAAAGGAACTGCCAAACCATTATGTGTCCTCTTTGAGGGACAAAAGAATCTGCTGGTAATCCCTGTCTATCAGAGAAATTACGATTGGCTAAAAGCAAATTGCAGTCAATTGTTTGATGATATTTTAAAACTTAGTCAGCAACCCAAGTCTGCCAAGCACTTCTTTGGCTCTATTGTGATTGCTAGCGCTAATGGCGGCCATACTAAGCTTGTAATTGATGGCCAACAGCGCATTACCACGATTTCCTTATTGCTTTTAGCTGCAATTAGAGCTGTTAAAGACCAGAGCATGGAAATTAAGAGTAGCTCTAGTATTAACAATGCGATCGATAATTACTTGAGATCCCAGTTCTCTAAAGAAGCTAATGGGCGCAAGATTAAACTTATGCCCATCATTCGCGATCGTATTGCCTATGACAAGCTCTTTGATTATTGTATTAACGATGCTGAAGTTGAATTAGATGAAGCCTCTAAGGTCACTATTAATTTCCACTATTTTTATAATTGCATTGAGAGGAATAAAGATGTCTTAAGCTTTGATCTATTGCTTCAGGCAATTGAAAACTTGACTGTGATTGCAATTGATCTTGATCGTGATGATGATGCGCAGCTGATTTTTGAGAGTCTCAATTCTACAGGCTTGGACTTAACCGAAGCTGATAAGATTCGTAATTATATGTTCATGTCTTTGACCAAAGAAGAGCAGCGCTATTGTTTTAAGGAATATTGGCAAAAGATTGAGAACGCCACAGCCAAAGATCCAACCAACTTTTTGCATGATTATTTGACCATTCAAAATCCGCATAAGAAGCGTACGCGTAAGAGTGAAATCTATATCGGATGGAAGAGCTATATGGAGGGCAACAATCGCCAGCTCGATCGCAAGGAAGAGTTCAAAAAAATGCTGCATTTTGTGCGGTATTACCAGCAGTACTCAGAGGCTAAGCTATCCACTAAAAAGCTCTCAGAGAAGATCGCTAATATTGGACATCTTCAAACAGATGTAGTTAGTGTATTCTTTACCGAATTTTTAGAGTATGCCGATCGCAGTCAACTCTCAGATGATGAAATCTTTAAAGTGATTGATTTTGTCGAGTGCTATTTAGTTCGTCGTGCTGCTTGTCGTCAGTTTAGTAGTGGTCTATCGGATGTGTTTAGTGGCTTGCACAAAGAGACTATAAGACTACTTAAAGATAAGTCTCTTTCATATTCTAAGCTAATGGCCTATAACTTGTTGGGTCGTAAGGGCAAACAAGGTGAATGGCCTCGCGATACTGAGTTTAGCTACGCTTTAAAAAGCAACGATGCTTATAATCTGGCAAAGCCAGCTCTACGCTTGATATTAGAGCGCTTAGATAATGATATGCCAGGCGAGCACACCACCGTGGTGGCTGACTTGCAAAACAAGCTCTCAAAGATTGATCATATTATGCCTAAGACCTTAACAGAAAACTGGAAGGCTATGTTAGGCCCTGATTATGTTGAGATCCATAATCAGTATTTTAACTCTTTGGCTAATCTGGCTATTATTGGTAGCTTAAACAAGTACTCTAAAAAGGACTTTGCGATTAAGTGCAATGGAGATGAGAGTGCTACCAAGGATAATTATGGCTATTTCTTCTCCAAATATCGTCTTACTCGCAGTATTGCCAGCCATAAGCAATGGACTAGGGACGAGTTAGAGCAGCGTGCTCAGTGTATTGTCGATACCCTGTTGCAGATCTACCCATTGCCTAAGATAGACTTTGCGCTTCAATTAGAATCTATTAGCTCAGACAATGTCTTGCTAAGTGATACCGAGTTTGATCCTAAGGGCGGTATCTCTATTAAAGCGTATCGTCTGTTTGGGCGTGAAGATGCTGTGAGCTCTTGGAAAGAAATGTACGTTGATGTCATCAGAGCCTTGTATCAAGAGCATGGTCCAAAAATGGGCTTAAAGAATAAGCCTCATGACGCTTTAGAGAAATCTCATAGACAAACGCGCTGGGTAAAGATTGATGAGGAAAAGTATGTTAATACTGAACTCAAGCCAAAAGAGCAAATTATCAAACTACGTGATATGTTTGAGCGCTGTAATCTTGAATGCTCAGAGCTAGAGTTCATTTTAAGCCCTAATAAGGGCCAATCACGCTCGGCGGATCAACTAGCACTTCCTGTCAGTGAGGCGCCTTTAGAGAATGAAAGTTCAGATATTAAAGCTCCTGTTCAAGAGGAGTCTTTAAATGATTATGACTCTAAGAGCCCTGATGCTCCAGCTAGCTCTAGCGAACTTGTAGAGGTTTTTTTGTCTAATGCCTCCTTTAATCCAGAGGGCAATAAGCTGTTGGATTATAGATTGTTTGGCTATGGTAGAGACTATTATTCTAAGTTCTATGAAGTGTCAAAAAGGTTTGGCTGGAAAGACATGTTCATCCAGGTAGCCAATGCTGTCTGGGACATGGATGAGCACAAGGAGCAAATGGATAAGCTCTTTGCTAATGAAGTCTTCCCTTATAAACTGACAAAAGCCTCAAACCCTGATCATTGTAGGAAAATTGCTGATAATAAATATATTTACAGCACGATAAGCAGCAGCAATG
>Tim_p2__coassemble_1000_pt1 | contig 13644 bp, 10 predicted proteins | sample Tim_p2__metabat2_low_PE_020 | metagenome-assembled genome bin Tim_p2 | reverse complement strand
CTATGAGGGGTTAAGATGATGGGCTTTTGGGGCTTAGGCGGCGGGGATAGTACTAAAAAGGAGCAAGGAGGTGATGGGGTGGGCCAGTTTGGGGCAAATTTTGGTAAGTGTCGATAGCTATGGTACAAAGATGGTGACACTTGGTTTTTGTGTTCTGCTATTTAGAGGGGCGGGCGCTGTAGAGGCTTATAACGGAGAAAGTTGCACCACGATATGGCGTATCCCATTCATTGTTTGCTATTATGCAGCCCTACTTTTTTGCTAAATAGTGGTTGGGGCTTAACAGCTCCAAGCACAGGGAGATTACTAAGCTTCAGACTGAGGCGCATGGGCGCATCACTGAGCTTCTAGAGCGTAAGTTTTAGTAAGTAATCTTGGGTCTTTTTGCCAAACTACCATGGATGCTTATGTAAGCGTGCTTGGTGTAGAGTTTTGCAATACCAAATTCATATCACTTTAGGAGACATTGTCCCTGCTAGTAAGTTCACGGGCCTTACAGGCATGGCTTATTATGCAAACAATGAGTAATAGACATGACAATTAATAGACAGAACTCTTCTTTAGAAGCTGCTCGTAATTCTTTAAGCCCTGAGGAGAAAAAGCGTCGCCTCATCAATGCAGGCTTTTATGCCCTCTGTTTAGTACTGGGTGTAATCTTTGGCTTTATTAATAATCTAGGCTTAAATGAGTTGATGAACTTCATTGCTACTGTCTTCACTCGTTTATTTTCCTTTATTGCTGTTCCTATTATTGCTTTAGCCTTAATCTCAACTTTAGCTAAGCTAGGCAAGGACTCAAGCTCAGGTAAGATCTTCAAGCGCACCATTTTCTATACCTTAGCTACCACCTTAGTAGCTGCCATGGTAGGCGCTATCTTATTTAAGGCTATTGCTCCTGCTAATGTACCAGCAGAGATTGCAGGCACTGCCAATATTGGAGCCATTCAAAGCACTTCTTATTTAGATCACATCATCAATGTGATTCCCAATAATATCTTGCAGCCATTTGTATCAGGCAATGTCTTATCAGTCTTATTAATCTCCGCTGCAATTGGTATTGCTCTGGCTATCATGCCTAAAAATGAGCGTCGTGATGGCCTTTTAAATACTATCTTAGGCCTCCAAGATGTGCTCTTTATGATCATCAAGTGGATTATTGCTGTCTTGCCTATTGGTATCATGGGCTTTACTGCCAAGTTAGTCACTGAATTAGAGCATGGCGTAGTCTTAGGCTCAGTTGCTACCTACTTTAGCGTGGTCATCAGTGCCAACTTAATCCAGATGTTTGTCATCTTACCTGCTTTCTTATTCTTACGTGGCTTAAACCCAATTAAGGTTGCCCGTGGCATGTTGCCTGCCGTAGCAGTAGCTTTCTTCTCTAAGTCCTCTGCTGGCACCTTACCTGTGACCATGGCCTCAGCTGAAAACAATTGCGGCGTTAGCCCTAAGGTAGCCCGCTTTGTGCTGCCTATTTGCACTACCATTAATATGAATGGCTGCGCAGGCTTTATCTTAATTACCTCTTTATACCTCATGCAAAATGCAGGTATTGAGATTGGCTTTGGTACTGTCATTGCTTGGATCTTCATTGCTACTATTGCTGCTGTAGGTAATGCTGGCGTGCCAATGGGTTGCTACTTCTTGACCATTTCCTTATTAAGCTCCATGAACGTACCTGTATTACTCATGGGCATTATTCTCCCAGTCTATGCCGTTATCGACATGATTGAAACTGCGGTTAACGTCTGGTCAGATGCTAGCGTAGCTAATATGGTCAATAAGGACCTCAAGGACGAAATCTTAGATGAGGATAGCAAGGGCGATCACGTAGTTGCCTAAGAGCAAGCCTCACTAAAAGCATTGTTATTAAGAGCGCCGCTTACTCCAAGCCGCGCTCTTTTTGTTGCCTCAAAGTCCCAAAGGATAGTTCAGCACAAGGGGTATAGTGCTCCTTTGCCTTATGGAAGTCAGGGTGGCAATATACCCAAGTTAGCACCCTAATGTAGGCTTAGCTGTGAGGCTTAAAGAGTGTGCCTTAAGGCCGTGAGGGTGATAAAAATTATGGCTCATATCTTGGGTACTTAAGCGGACGGGGGACTATATCTTGAGCGCTTTTGTGCTAAGATAGCCGCTCTTTAAGCCCCTGAGCTCTAAATCATTGAGGGCAAAAGCTCTATAAGTGCACTATGCGTGCGCGGCTATGGTGATATCAGGAGCAATAGCCCCAGTGCGGGTCTGGGCGCGCCTTTGAGTGGCTTTAGATAATTGGTTAGCATGATATTTTTTGGTTTGCAGGAGAGAGAACAATGCGTAGGCTGTCAGCACGCCATCAGGTTTATGTAGCGCGTATTGGCTATTTTTTATGCGGCTTTGCCGTAGCTTGTTGGGCTCCTTTAATTCCTATTATCCAAGACCATTTATCTTTGAGTACTGAGGCTATTTCTTTGCTCGTGCTCTCCTTTGGTATTGGCTCGGTCTCAGGCATGTTCTTATCGGGCATCTTGCTGCAAGTCATTGGCTTTAAGGCTACCTATGCCATCTCCTGCTTTACTACTGCCGCCTCCATTTGTCTGCTTGCGCTCATGCCCAGCTATGAAATTGTCTTTGCCTCACTTATTGTCTTTGGTGTGTCCATTGGTTGTTTGGAGGTAGTCATCAATGTATTTGCGGCCTATATCGAAAAGAAATACCGCATCATGATGATGTCAATTCTCTTTGGCTATTATTCTATGGGCGAGGTTGTGGGAGCTTTAATGATGATGTTCTTGCTTACTTTGCAAGTATCTCCATCTATGGCCATCTTAAGCTTAATTTCCATTATCTACGTCGCCTCAGCCTACTATATTCCTGTCATTATCAGCATTAAGTCTGAGGACAAAAAGGAAAATAAGACCTTTGTTAAGCCCGTCCAGCCTGTGATTTCTTTGGCCTTAATTATCGCCTTTACCTACACTGTAGGCGGCGCCATTTTAGATTGGTCAGGTTTATATGTGACCAAAGAAGCAGGCGTGCCTTTAAACTTTGCCTCTTATGGCTATTGCATTGTTGCAGGCTGTATGTTGCTCTGCCGTCTGTTCTCCAAGGCCATTATTAGAGTATTAGGCACTTTCAAATTTGCTTTTTACGGCGCCTTGCTTATGGTGGCCTCTTTATTCTTAATGGTCTTAATTCCTAATCTGTACGTCATTACCTTATGCTTCTTTGCCATTGGTATTGGCATGTCCAATATTAGTCCTTTAGTGACCTCGGCTACAGGAGCCCAAACTGCTATGCCATTAGTGCCTGCTATTTCCTTCTTATCCATTTGTGGGTATACAGGTTTACTCTTAGGCCCTGCTATCTTAGGCTCTATTGCCAGCTATATTAGCCTCTCAGGTATTTTCTATTTCCTCTCTGGCTTAACTGCTCTTAGTGCCCTGCTCATCTATACCCGAAAGCGCGAACTTGAGGCCATCGATCCTCGATATGAGGGAAAATAAAAGCTCACGGCAGGAATCTAAGAGCTTTACAGTATACATGCTAGCTTGCACCACTAAGCTGCGCTGATGCATATTTAAGGGGCTATTTTTTTGCCAGCACTGCGTTTAAAACTCCAAAGGAGCGGCAGGTTAGGCCCTTATGGCAAAAGCTAAGGGGTATGACCAATAGCGCGCTGCGCATGCTAAGTGGCCTATTAAGAGTCGCAAGAAGCACTGCTATTAGCCGAGCTAGCTGCTGTAGCGGCAGCGTGCTGGGCGTGGCGGCCGAGAATTTCGCTAGCAAGGCGCAAATAGGCTTGAGAGCCTGGGCAATTGCGATCGTAAAGTAAGACTGGCTTGCCAAGAGATGGAGCTTCGCTAATTTGGGAGCAATAAGGAATAGTAGTATTAAACAGCAAAGAACCCATATTGCTCTTAAGATCAGAGGCAATTTTAGCTGACAGCGGCTCATCGCTACTAAAGAGAGTGCACACTACGCCCATTAAATGCACTTGCGACAAGCCCTTGCGCTTTAAGCTCTCAAACAGACGCATTAAAGAGCCCAAGCCCTCTACGGCAAAGTAATCGCAAGTTGTAGGAATAATAAGCTCGTCAGCGGCGCATAAGGCATTGATGGTCAATAAATTTACCGCAGGTGGGCAGTCAATAATAATGACATCATAGAGCAGACGTAAGCTCTTGAGTGCTTGAGCTAGACATTGCTCTTTGCGCTCGGCATCAGCTTTTTTGATACAAAAAGCGGTGAGATCGTCAGAGGCTGGAATTAAGTCAAACCTAGCTAAATTATATTTAGTTATGCAAGGGACTAAAGAGGCACCATCAATTAAAGCATTGCCCGAGCTAATAAAGGAGGTAGGACGCTGACGCAAAATGGAGACCGTAGCAGAGCCTTGTGGATCTAAATCTAAGAGCAAGACCTTGCGGCGGGTAGCAGCAAAGGCGCAAGCTAGATTTAAGGCACTCGAGGTCTTACCCACGCCTCCTTTATGATTGGCAATAGCTAATACAAAAGAGTCACTATTCATCTCACGTCCTAGCCCAAGGCAAACAAAAAGCGTCAGAGGCCAATTAGCTGAGCTCTGGCTATTATTTCTATCTCATTCTATTGTATTAAGATTAGCCCTAAAGGGCAAAGACTCAGCTCATACAATGGGCAAATTTTTTAGCCCAATCATAGTGCTAAAAAGCCTGACAGCGTAGAAGACACTTGGCTTTATATGCTTTGTGAGTGTAGCTAGATTTTTTGTGATATTGAGCAAAAAAAGAGCACAGTAGCGCCCTCAAAAAGCTACATTTTTCATTAAAGAGATAATCTAGCTCTTATCAAGAGCCATGTTGTTAGCTTATAATCTTGTATGGCAGTTTTTAGGCCCCAGATTGTTAGCATTAAAGCAATGGCTTGTGCGTCCGATATTTATGGGAAATGCCCAGATCAAGCAAGCACTATATGATCTAGTCTTATAATGGCGTACAACTATTTTACGGGAGCTGCTTTGTAAGAATAAGTTAAGGCAGCAAGTTGATCTAACCTAACGGTATGTTGCATGTTTATTTTTAAACCTAAAGCAGGTGCAGCGTCGCTGTTGCGCACTCGTACTCGTAAGGCCAAGAAGTTAATCTTATCTTACGGCACCATACTTTTCTTGATATTTTCAGTATTCTTGATTGCTTCTTTATATTTGATGCGTCAGAATATTTTGTCCAACTCCAACACCGTAGGTTATGAGGTTGCTCAGCGCCTAGACTCGTCATTACAAGTCGAGTTCCAAAAGCAAAAGCAATTTGTCGAGTTCATTGCTCATTATGCCGATGTCTTTTTACAAGACCATGCCGATGACCCTGATGGTGGTCGTGCTGCTTTTGATTTATGGCTGAAGCAAACTGAGGCTGAACTGCAATCCAAACAAAAAGACTTGCGCATTGATATCTACGCCTCTATTGATGGTCAAATTGTTTCACCTACTTACTGGGATGGTGATGCTTTCTTAATTACTGAGGCTCGTCCTTGGTATAAGGCAGCCATGAATGCCGAACCTGGCAAGGCTGCGATCTTAGATCCTTATACTGATATTTTTACCAACACTGTCATTACTACAGTCTCTGCCCGCATTGGTAATACCAACAACGTTTTTGCTATTGACCTGTACTTAGAGAGCGCCTCGCAATCTTCTACTTTTGCTTATTTAGTATCTGATAACTATTGCTTCTATTTAGTAGACGGCAAGGGTACAGTCATTCTCTACTACACCCCATTTAATGCCAACTACTCCCAGATTCAGCGCTATGTCAGCTCCTTCTTTGAGACCAATGTAAAACAACATATTCCAGGTACCGAAGAACCAATTACTGACTTAATGGGCGATAAGCGCAACGTCTTTTCTACTTACAATCCTGAAACTGGTTGGTACACCATTGCCACTACCTTGTATTCAGACATTCTGTTCAACTACCACATGATCTCGAATTTATTCTTGCTCATGGTAGTGATCTTCATCATTATTGAAGTCTGGATGGTATGGCGTGAGTATCACCTCTCCTCGCAAATTGAGACGACTAACGAGGCCCTTAAGGTATTGGGTAACTCCTATCAAATCATTTTGCGCGTCAACTTCAAGATGGGCACTTTTACGACCTTAAAAGCGCCTGATAACATGCGTCTGCGCCTAGCATCACGTAATAGCTTTGATGATTTACTCTCCGTCTTCTCAGATATGGTGCTCCCTGAGAGCTGGAATAACTTCTATAAAAACTTCTCTTTAAACCACTTACGCAATTTAGCTAGTCTGTCCATTCGTGACTTTGGTCATGACTATCAATTAAAGCTCAGTACTGATAATCACTACAAGTGGTTCAATGCACGTATTTTATTTGATGAGTCCTTAGACTTAGACGAGTCTATCTTATGCTTTAAGCTTATTGATGAAGAGAAGATAACAGAGATTGAAGAGCACCAATTATTGGCCGATGCCCTTGAGCAGGCTAAGAAAAATGAAGAATCTAAGAATGTCTTCTTTGCCAATATGTCCCACGATATGCGAACTCCGCTCAACGGTATTATTGGTCTGTGCCAAATTGGTATTAATCAATTACGCAAGAGTGATGTCGATAACTTACCTGATGTCTTTAAAAAGATGACTACGGCTTCCCATCAATTATTAGCCCTAGTAGATGACATCTTGGAGGTGGCTCGTCCACAAATGGAGAACAAGCTTACTTTAGAGCCTTTTGATATTGTCCATGCTGTTCAAGAGAATATCGATGTCTTTAAAGTCAATGCTAGCTCCCAAGGCAAGCAAGTTAACCTCACTTGTGATGTTAAGCATAAGGTGGTCATTGGCGATGCAGCCAAGTTACGTCAGATTTTAAATAACTTGGTCTCCAATTCCCTTAAATACTCGCATAAGGGCTGCGTGGTGAATATCAGTATTAGAGAGATTCTCCACTTGCATAAGCCATCCTTTATGATTGAGGTCTCCGATACGGGTATTGGTATGGACAAGAACTTCCTAGCCAAGCTCTTTGCCCCTTATGCACGTGAGTTCCGTCTTAACTCGGTACAAGGCACGGGCCTTGGTATGTCCATTGTTAAGAATGTAGTAACCATTATGGGTGGTGATATTCGCGTTAAATCTGCAGTGGATGTGGGTACTACTTTTACCATCAATATTCCATTTAGATTAGCCGATGAGGAAACTACCCGTCGCATTGAAAATAACCATAATCCAGATAGTCTCTATAGCGCCACTACTAGCGAGCAATTACCTGTCTCCGATGAGACTAACGCTAGCCTCAAGGAAGCTGAAATTGTGCCTGCTAAGGACGAGAAAGATGCAGCTACTCAGCCCCTCTCGCGTGCGGTTATGGAGAACTTTACCTTACAAGATCTCAATATTCTCATTGTTGAAGATAACCAGCTCAACATGGAAATTGCTTGTGACATCTTAGGCATGAAGGGCGTGAAGCTCACTAGTGCATGGGACGGTGTTCAAGCCGTGGAGGTCTTTAATAAGGCCGAGGATTACACCTTTGATGCCATCTTAATGGATATGCGTATGCCTAATATGGACGGTTGTGAGGCCTCCTCACAAATTCGTGCCAGCTCCAAGGCCGACGCTACTACTATTCCAATTATTGCATGTACCGCTAACGCCTTTACTGAGGATATTGCCGCTACCCAAAGTGCAGGTATGAATGCTCACGTCTCTAAGCCACTTGACTTTAGCGTCTTAGAGCACGTGCTTGCCAAGGTCATTGCCTCCCGTAGTGACTTAGAGCACTTAGTGGCCCTGCACCCACATATTCTCAAAAATGCCAATAGCACCACCATTAGCGCCCCGATAGCCGCCGCTTCCCCAAATGCCATGGACAAGGCCCAAGAGGAGGAGACCAAGAAGTCTCAGGACAATCATGAGACGAATGACTCTAAGCCGTCGCAGGCCGCTCCATCTCTAAGCCCAAGCGCTGCCCCTGCTGTGCAAGAGGCCAAGGCTGCGCCTCAGGCTGCGCCAAGCGCTTATAGTGTGCAGACTAGCAAGGAGCCCGAGCCTCACAGCGCAGCTGCTGGCACAGGCGTAAGCCAGGGCCAGAGCACTATAGAGCTCAAGTCGCCTACGCGCATCTCTAATGATGCCAAGCCACCTGTAGTGCCTATTACTCCTGCCAAGGTAAGTAAGGATAATCAGGGCAGTGAGGACCAGAATAAGGTGCAAGATACAGATGCTGCTCACCCACCAGCTCAGGAGGGACCTAGCGACTTTGTCAGCGCCTATATGGCCAAAAAAGATAGCCAAGCGGCGGTAGAGCCTAAAGTTCAACTCTCTGAGAAGCCTAAGTCTTCTACCTTTGGCTCTTTAGATGAGTCTAAGCTCAAAATGAAGAGGGCCGATGAGCAAAAAGACTTTGATTATTCGCATTTAGGCGACAATAGCACCTATACTTTATTCAAGCGTAAAAACAAGAAGAAAATAGATGCTCACAGTCTCCTCAATGAGCCTGATAAGAATAAATAGGCTTTATCATTTTAAACGCAAAGCCTCGGATGAGGCTTTGCACAAAAATGCTAATAAAGTGGTATCATTATCGGGATCAAGCAAACAGATATAATCTCCTGCCTAAAATCCCTATTGAGAATTTTTACTAGAGCTATTTTCTATTAGGATTTATTCCTGATAGGATCGCTTGTTTTCCAACAACTAAGGGCCTTATGGTAAGCCCTCTTTCGTTGCTCGGTCTAGACTGACCTGCTCGAGGTTTTTTATGAATTTACAAGAGTTACGTAATGTCATTGACATTGATATTGATGGTTCTTTAGCTCGCTTCTCTAACATGGAAATCATGTATTTAAAGTATTTAAAGCGCTTCATCAACGAGCCAACATACGAAACTCTCCAAGGTGCTGTCGCATCTCAAGACTTTGCCACCATTGAGACTGCCGCTCACACTTTAAAGGGTATTTGCGGCAACTTAGGCTTAAACACTCTTTTTAATGATTTCAACAATATTGTTAAAGCCGTGCGTGAGCATAACAATGACTTAGCCTTGCACTTATGCTCCGAAATTGAGCCTAAAATCGCCCAAACTCGTGAAGCTCTTTTGCAATTAAACTAAGTGATTTTGACCAAGATAAGCCCAAAAGTGCTATACTAGGATACTAGATTTATCTAGGAAGAGCCTAAGTCCCTATCTTTAGATACAAAGGTAAGAGTTTTATATTAACAGGGTAGCTATCGTGCTTTTGGTCAAGGCAAGAAAAATTTCCCTGCTAAGGAATGCAAAATCTTAGGCAGACGATAATTAGTTTATATTTAAAGTACGCGATTCATCCCCCGCCTCGCTTAAGCGTAGGCAGGGGCATTCTCGCTAATTTTTGGTAAAGCCAGCAATCAAACACACAAGAGCTTATCTTGGTGCCCAGGGCCTACATAGAGCACGCGGCTTCATTTAATTAAGCTTTCAGGCAGATTTTTAGATATCATATAGTCATATCTAGGTCTAAACCTGACAAGGAATATTATACAATGCAAGAGCCATAGCGCTCTTTTAAAGAAATATAACCTTTACAACAACCCATAAGGTTAGCGCGTTGTAACACACTAATAATCTAGCTGCCTATTTCACTCATCTGGAGGGGTGATGGACATTCAAGATCGGAAGGACACTATTCTCATCGTAGATGATATCGAGATGAATCGTGAGATTCTCGAATGTATATTTAACAAGGACTACTACACACCACAATTTGACAATGGCTTAGATGCTTTCTTATACACCAAGGAGCATGAAAAAGAGATTGTGGCTGTGCTCTTAGATATTACCATGCCGATTTTGGATGGTTATGGATATTTAGAGAAGATCCGTGAGAATAATCTCTTAAACGGCGTACCTATCTTTATTATTACTGCCGAAGATCGCGATCAGCAGTTAGAGGCTTTTGAATATCAAATCTCTGATATTATCTCCAAGCCTTTTACCCCTGCTTTCTTGTTAAAGCGCGTAACTTCGCAAATTGAGCTCTTTAAGATCCACCGCTCCTTAGAGTACAAGAACTTACTCCAAGAGCGCGAGATTGCCCGTAAGAACAAAGAGTTTTCTGAAATTAACGTCAAGGTTATATCTACCTTGGCTCTAGCCATTGAGTTCCGCTCAGGCGAGACAGGTAAGCACGTTTTATCCATTCGTAATATTACCTATCGCCTCTTACACAAGTTGCGTGAGCTTAAATTTGGCGAGTGCGCCTTTATGTCAGATGAGGACATTAATAATATTGCCTATGCAGCTATCTTGCACGATATTGGCAAGATTGCTATTCCTGATGCCATCTTAAATAAGCCAGGCCGTTTAACGCCTGAGGAATTTGATGTCATCAAGACTCATACTGTACGTGGTGCCGAGTTAATTGAGAAGATTGGTGTCAATACCTCTGATATTCTTAAGTATGCTTACGATATTTGCCTGCATCACCATGAGCGCTATGATGGCCGTGGCTATCCAGAAGGCATCAAGGGTGAAGAGCTGAGCATTTATAGCCAAGTAGTAGGCATTGCTGATGTCTATGATGCTCTGACCCAAGAGCGCTGCTACAAGAAGGCCTTTTCTCATGAAGTAGCCTTGGAGATGATTTGCACCAACCAGTGCGGTATCTTCAACCCTGATCTCATAGATGTCTTTAAGCGCGTCATTGGCGATATCGTCAAAGATGATGCCCATCACAGTGATATCCCTGCTTTAGCCTCCATGTAGGCTCAAAATGGTACTTTTAGAGCTACCCCTCCTTGCAAGCTCGAAAAGTACCATTTAGAGTTCTAGTACTTAACTGACCAAAAGTACCTAAATCACCCGCCTAGCTACATTCTCATCTCTTGCTTGCAAACAATTACATAAAAGAAATGCAAAAAGCGACAAAATTTGCAAAAAAGTAACCTTATGGTTAGGGCAACTTTTTGCAAGTTTTTATTCCCATTTAACCCCCTTCCATTATATCTTTTTCGGCATATGTTTGGGATTTTTTGAGCTTAGTCACACTTTGTTCCAAATGCGACAACCAGATACTTGCCTTGAGTAGATACCATTGAAACCCAACAAGAAAAAGCAAAATGCACTCTTTTGAGGAATTTGGCTATAAAAAATAATTTTAAATTTTTCTATGCTTAATCAAAGATGATATCGAGCCTAGTAAATTAGTACTTTTCGTTGAAGTTTTTCTGTATCTATAAGCGCCCTAGTTCAACATTCAGTATTTGATCTTCGTCACAGATAGATCCACAATAACCGCGCTGCTGAGACGAGGGCTGGTTAAAAATTTAAGCTCACAAGAGCTTTAATTACCAACACGAACCCCCCTCTAAAAGTACCAGATTTAAAGTCCAGCACTGATGGTTAAGCTTGCACTACCAACACTACCAACACTACCAACAAATACAAGCTAACCTTTGCTAAACCATGCTTAAAGAGCTATGAGCTACTAAGAGTATCTTTAAGCATACACATGGAGCATATATTACTATGCACAATTTTAATATGTTCGGTGATAACCTTGATCAAAACTCAAATCTTCCACTATCCTCTGCTGAGGCTTATGACTGGGCTATGGCCAATCTTAATCATGACTACCAAGATGTAGATATTGAAGACTTAAAGCCAGAAGCTTTTGGTAGCTTGGATGCCTTAAATTTCACCTTCACCAAGTCCTACCCAGTCAATGATGACGTACTTGAAAACGCCACTACCTTAGATCAAACAGCACCAAATCCAAGTACTTTAAGATCCTACGAACTCACCTCAGCTAACAACAGCACTACTACCAACGCTACCCGTCGTCATCACTACTACTACGATCCCCAAGCTCAAGATGCTCTTTCATTTAAGCATCACTTCTCTTTAAGCAAGCTCTTTCACATGCCAATGCGCTTACGTGCCTCTCACTAAAGCTGCTTTAAGCGCAAGTAAGTACTATGCCTATCTACAAAAGGCATAAAACTAGAGGGCACGACTAGTGCCCTTATTTAAAATAACAAGAATAATACGATGAGACTTAATCACGACCTTAGTCCTTGGGCCATGCAAATTCCTTACAGAAATGTCGATACCCGCTATGAACTGGATGAAGAGCTCTTATATGCCGACACCATTGTTGCACCTGGCTCAGTTCATGAAGACTTAGCTCTAAAAGCCAAGCTCTTGGCTACTTTAGGCTGGCGCTTAGCTTCAGTAGGCGCTGAAACCCGCTTAATTGTCCAATCAGTTAAAAAGATGGCTCATGACCTTAACTGCAATAATATTGATTTAAATATCACCCGAGATGGCATTATGGTAAAGCTCAAGCGTGGTCATATGATTAGCGTCGAGTTTAAAGAGATTAAGCACTTTGCCATCAATATGGACTCCTTAGAGCGCTTAAACCATATTTGCCTAGCCGTATCTGAGGGCAAGCTTACTGACCCTAATACTATCTTCTTAGCCATTCGCGCTGTACGTCCACGTCATTACAACCATAAGAATCTAATCTTTATTGAAGCCCTAGCAGGCGCTGCCTTTGCTTATTTAAATGGCGGTAATTTCCCTATTGTGATGAGCGCTTTATTAGGTGGCATTGTACTCATGTATGCCCGCTTTGGTTTTATTAAAAAGGGCTTCTTTGAGTCCTTTACCTTTATGCTCTCTGCCTTCTTAGGCTCCTTAACTGCTGCCTTGTGCGCCCAATATATCTTTGCTATCCCGCATGAGCAGGTCGTCTTGTCAGCTACTGCTACTACCTTACTCTTAGTACCAGGCTTCCCACTCATTAACGGCTTTTTAGATATCTTTAAAGGCTATGTACCTATAGGCCTGACCCGCTTGATTATCGCAGCGGTGCTCATTATCTCCGCTACTATTGGTCTGTTAATGACTACCTATTGCTTAAGCTTTATTACCAGCTTGATTGTGCCTTTAGCTTAATTAAAACTCTAGGATCGCCAAGTATTATGTTCCTCTTGATTACTGTTGAGCAGCTCTTAAACGTCCTCTACCAAGCACTAGCTGCTGCCATTATCGGCCCTGCTTTTGCAATGCTCTTTACGGTGCCAGCCCGCCACTTATTATTAATTGCCTTAGCCTCAGCGCTCACCCGCGCCTCTAGAGCTTATTTGGTAGCCCTGAATATCAATATGGTGCCTGCTACTTTCTTAGCCTGTGTTATCTGCTCTTTAATCTTTATTTACTTTGGCCCTAAATTTAAAGTACCACGCCCAATTTTTACCGTACCTTGCATTATCTCGCTCATCCCAGGCGTAGATGCTTATCAGTCCTTGCTCTCGTTGAGCGATATTTTACAAAACGTCAGCCCTGATAGCTTTAATACCTCGATTACTATCTTATTTACCCACGGCATGAAAGCCATAGCCATTATCGTGGCCATTGCCTTAGGTTTGGCCATTCCGCCTCTCTTTTTCTACAAATATCGCCACGCCAAACTCTAAGATCGCACCGCGTCGCCTCCTTGCGCTGCGCGCAGGGAGCGCCGCTTAGCCTAACGCGGCGCGAGCAGCGCTGTAGAACCGTTTTACTATCGAGTACCAAAGTACACTTGGCTCACAACACCAAAGCCAAGTTCAATACAACTTAAAAGCGTCACCAGCTGTGGCGCTTTTTCTTTTGTACCAAGAACTAAAAAAGTCCTCATTTGCTAT
>Tim_p2__coassemble_848_pt1 | contig 15199 bp, 9 predicted proteins | sample Tim_p2__metabat2_low_PE_020 | metagenome-assembled genome bin Tim_p2 | reverse complement strand
AATGCCTGCCTGTCACGCAGGAGGTCGCGGGTTCGATCCCCGTCCGTTCCGCCATTTTCTTCAAAGGACCACCGCAAGGTGGTTTTTTTGTTTCTAGGCTCCCTAAAAATTTCCTAGAACTGCAAAAGACCTTCAAGCTACCGTCTTAGTGACTTAATCAAACCACCGTGAGGTGGTTTTTTTGTATCTAAAAACTTAAGTGCATGCTTGATTACTTGGATTGCAGCCTATTAGGCTTTAGAATAGCTAAAGGCCTCTTTATTGCATGGTTTTAAAGAGCAAGCATGATGCTTATGTTAAAGATAGGATGGATAAGAAGGAGCTGCGCCCTTGAATCAGATTTATGCTACTCTGTTAAGAAGTCTTTTAGGCAATGATGTCATTGAAAGCACTTTGCAGGAAGTAGAGCAAAATTACCCAGCTCTATTTGATAAATTAGCTGAGCTGGCTATGCCTGATGGCTCTAACCAAGATGAAATGGTCGATTACTCTTTGCATGTAGTCGATGCCTTCTTAAAGCTCAAGCAATCTGAGATCTATCAAAATCCTACCTTGCTCAAGGTTTTCCAAGCCTTTAGTGCTGTATCCAATAGCTATGCACTCAAAGGCCAGAGCCCTTATATTCTGCGCTTTGATACCGCTCTGACTATTTGCCTCATGGCTCTCATGTGTGGTCTCAAGGATCTCAATAGCATTACCGCTTACTCTAATTATGCTAACCAGTATTTGCAGCTGCTCTTACCTGCCATGCTCCATCCGCGTTATCGCATTAGTGTGGCTAATTGCAGATCTGTGATGCGTCTGGTCAATTACGAGCATTTAGAGGGCTTTTATCAAAACTTCTTTACCCGTGCCAAGGTAGCTACCAAACTCAATAGCCCAGAGGCGCTCAAGGCCATTCAACCAAGCATTGGACAAAGCTCGGCCTTAACTGTAGCGCTGGCGCTGCAAGGCCTTACCCATAAGGACTTAAATGCCTATTTACCATGCTTAGGCTTAGACCATGGCTTAATTTTAGGTCCTCGTCCGCTCTTGTTCTTATGTGGCGATCAATTGGTCTTAAATGGCTATGATTATTTACTGTCTTTAAATCACTTAGCCCCTGAGGTCTTAGCGCAATTTGAAGATCGCTTAGCCTCCACTTCCAATGCCAAGATTTTGATTGATAGGATTGATACTTACTTTGATCTGCTCGATGAAATCTCTGAGGACATGCAAACTGTAGTATGCATTAAGCGGCTTAATCCGCAAACTAACATGGTAGAGTCGTTCTTCTTCTTATCAACCCTGCCACAAGTAGAAGATAGTTTGTATTTAATTCAAAATGCCAATTTAGAGTGTGAGGGCTCTTTAGAGCAAAGTGGTTCTTATTTAATGACCTTATCACGTGATGAAAATGAGACCCATCAGCTCTTCTTGCCGCAGCGTAATGATTACAATAAGTTTGTGGTCAATGTGCTTACTTATGAGCGCGATATTAGCGCCAAATTGGTCGGTAATGGCAATGTAAAACCATGGGATGTCATCTTGTATCGCAATGGCTCTAATCCTGTCTATGCCATGGTAAGTTTGTGTTATTACTTCTTGTCGGATGTGATAGATCAAAACAAGATCATCATGCATCAGCGCCGTCGCATGTTTGATCTTTTGGGCGATAATCCTAATGCCAATCGCACCCGCTTTTAAAAATGTCCCTGTAAAGGGACTATCTGCGCATCGCGGCTGCGTGTGCCAGCCGATACGGTTAATTCTTTGACCGTATAAGATATGGCTAGGTTATTAAGGGTACTTAAATTGAAGGACCTTAGTAACCAAACCCAAGAAGCTCCCTCCATAATCGTAAGATTTGGGAGGGAGTAGTTCACAATTGGCTTTTAGGCCTTTTATTTGTACACTAATTACTAGTTTTTTGGTTCTATGTAAGGTTAATGTGAGGAAAAGAAGATAATGGCTGGATCTAAAAGGCTTGGTGTGGCACATGTCAGCCTAGCGCGAGGCTATCGAGGCTGGGAGCGTCAAATTGAGCTTTTGATTAAAGAACTGTCCAATCTTGGCGTACCTCAGGCCTTAGTCTGTCGCGATGACTGCCCTTTGCCTTTTCACCTTGATGGAGTTAAAAATCTTAAGATTATCCGCATCCGTGGCTTTGCCGATCCGCGCTTTTCAGCTCACTTTAGAGTAGGTAGCAATTATACTGTGATCCATGCGCATGACCCGCAAGGCATTCAATGGGCTTTGGTGCACTATATCTTACGTGGTACCCCTTATGTCACTACTGTGCGTGATGAGGAGTTTTTGGTCAATAACTTTATGACCAAGGCTGCCTATAAAAGCGCTGCTGTGGTAGTGGGCGTGTCACGTGAAATTACCGAGATTTTAGCCCAGAATCTACAGCGTCAGATCGATACCATTAGTGACTGTTCTTCTAAGTTACAGCCTAATGCCAAATTGGTCTCCAATTTCAAGAAGTCACTGAGTAATCGCTTTGTAGTAGGTAATGTTGCCCCTTTAATTAATCGTCAAAAGGGCCAGTCGGTCTTAATTGATGCTGCCAAATTATTAAAGACCAAGCTCCCAGAGCTCTTGGTGGTCTTTGTCGGTGCTGGTGATGACATTATGCTGTTGCGTCAGCATGCCAAGGACATGCCTAATGTCAAATTCATTGGCTTTAGACGCAATTATGTAGATTACATCAAGGTCTGTGATGTCTTTGCCTATCCTGCCAATATCGAGAGCAGTGGCTCCATTTTATTGGACGTTATGGAGCAGGGCGTACCTGTGATTGCCTCGAATGTCGGCAGTATTCCTGATTTAATTAAGGATGGAAAGAACGGCTTTTTAATTGAGGCTGGTGATGCTGAAAGTCTGGCCGATTATATCCTAACCTTAAAGCGCGACCGCGACTTATACTATAGCTTTGTCGAAAATGGCCGTAATGAAGCCGAACTCCATAACTCAGCAGCCATGGCCGCTCAATATTATAGAAGCTACTTTAGCATCATTAATGGCCAGCAATAGCGCTTACCTTGCTTAGCCATCATACTTTTCCCCAAGGGCCCATAATGGGCCCTTGGTCGTCTAGGGGTTAGAAGCGGTAGGAGGAGCGCTTGGAGTCGAGCAAGATAACCTTGCAATCCTCAGGGACTAAGAGTGGTTCGTCCATGAGCAGCTTAAAGAGTTCGACGCAGCAGAGGTGAGCTAAGAAGTCGCGATTACGGCTATAGAGCTCATGGCTGTTGACATCATCTTTAAGGGCAATTAAATAACGTCCAGTGAGGTTATGGCCCTCATCTTGTTGTTTAAAATCAATATTAAAGGCAAATTCATAGCAGTGCGGGTGATTTTCAATCAAGGCAGTATCGATAGCCTGGGTAAAAGGCAAGAGCGAGATCTTATTGAACTGCGGGCTATGGGCTAATTGCTCTTGGATGCTCTGTTTTTCTTGCTCGCTTAAAGTCTCATTGGTGGCATTGAGCACTGAGCAGGAAACAAAGTTATTAAAGAGCTCTTGCATATGAATTAAGAGCCAGCCTCGGCACACTCCATCAATGGCATTGATAGGTTTTAAGTTAATGTGCTTATTTCTAAGCGCGTCTTGGAGGCTATAGTGGTCACGGCACACATAGTAAGGCGCTACGATCTTCATGACCTGCTCGAGCACATTAAACATATCTTGGTCACTGGCATCATGGCCAATAATCTTCAATTCAATGAAAGGATAGATAGCTCTATCACCAATGCTAACGCCTTGTGGTAGCTCGATAGGCGCAAGCTTACTCATCAAAGTAGACTCACCTATGCCCATTAAAAAGAGTTTGATTAAATGGGTACGAGGTACGGTCTCATGGGTATAGGAAATGACCATTTCCTTGACTGTACTCTCCCACATCTCTTTGAGCTCTCGTGGCACGCCTGGGCAGAAAATAAAGAGGGCATGCTGGACCTTAATGGCAAAGCCACAGGCAGTGCCAGTAGGGTTATCAATCATAATGGCCCCTTTAGGGAGCATGGCTTGCTTTAAATTAGAGTGCGCCATGACGCGGCCACGCTTGATAAACCACTCTTGCATGCGCTCATACCACACTGTATTGAGCTCTAAAGGCACATTAGCTACCTTGGCAATGGCCTCAGTGGTCAAATCATCATTAGTAGGGCCTAAGCCACCAGTGACAATGACGAGGGCTTCTTGTTGCGAGACGCTTGCAAACAGCTCCATGAGCTCGCTTAGAGAGTCGCCTGAGGTGTGGCGTCTGTCCACTTGTAATCCTGCTTCAAAGAGTTCACGGGATAGATAGCTGGCATTGGTATCATCAATATTGCCCGTGATAACTTCATCACCTGTTGAGATTAATTCAATTCGCATCGCCATCTCCTATTATCAGAGCTGAATGAGTTTAAAAAAGTATAACAGTCTCATAGCCTGTGGCGATAGCTCCCTGCACATTTTGCGCATTAGCTCCAATACAGGGCGTTAGATAAAGAGCTCCTAGAGCTATGGTAAGCTAGGAGTATCAATAGTTGTAAGTGAGAAAAGGAGCAGTTTCATGCCTATTAATATTCCCAATGGTTTGCCTGCCGCAAGTGTACTAACCTCAGAGCACGTTTTTGTGATGACGCAAGATCGTGCCGAGCATCAAGATATTCGTCCTTTAGAGCTGCTCTTTTTAAACTTAATGCCCAAGAAGATCGTCACTGAAATTCAGTACATGCGCAAGCTCTCAAGTACCCCAATTCAGGTCAATATTGACCTTTTGCGGATTGACCATCATGTTTCTAAAAACACCCCGCAGTCTCACTTAGATAACTTCTATAAGGACTTTGATGAGATCAAGGGCCGCTATTATGACGGCATGATTATTACAGGTGCTCCTTTAGATAAGACTGACTTTGACGATGTAACTTATTGGACCAAGCTCCAAGAAATCTTGCAGTGGACAACTACTCACGTCACCTCCACGCTTTTTTCTTGCTGGGGTGTAGCTGCAGCTTTAAAGCACTTTTATGATATTCCGCTTATCAATCGTGACCATAAACTGTCAGGCGTGTTTTGGCATAAGACCACCAATAGCGTCAATGCTTTAACTCGTGGCTTTGATGATTATTTCTTAGCACCTCAATCACGCTTTATTGATTTTCCTACCAATGTCATTGATAGCAATACCAATTTAGTGATTTTGGCTGACTCTGATGAGGCAGGTGTATTTTTAGCTTGCTCGCGTGATAAGCGCCAGGTCTATGTAACTGGCCACCCTGAGTACGATGTCAATACCTTGTCCGATGAATATCGTCGTGACCTCAATGCAGGATTAAATCCATCCATACCTAAGAATTATTTCCCTCATGACGATCCTACTTTACAGCCTCGTTGTACTTGGAGATCGCATGGTGCCTTGCTCTTTAGCAATTGGGTCAATTATATTTACCAAGAGACTCCTTTTGACCATGTTATGCGCCTTGACTAGGTGCTAAGCGCTACTGTGCCTCTATGCCTACGCGTCAGGTGGGCTCTAGGAGAGCTTAGAAAGACAAACTAAGAGCCCAAGACTTAAAGCCTTGGGCTCTTAGTTTGGGAACTTAGTAGGGCTCAGGCGGTCTTAAATAATTACAAAAGTGGCTTTTTTTCGATATCTTGGGGGGCCTTGGGGCTCAACGGTGGGGAAATATCGCAAAAAGCCTGTTAAAATATGGCTTTTTCTAAAGGTATTTAGATAGTTGTTCTTCCCCGCCTCTTCCAATACGCATCATGCTTCCTCGGTGTTTATCGGAAGAGGTGAGATAGATTAATTGTTGAGGCACGGTTTTGGATAAGTTTGAAATTGTTGGCGGTAAGGCGCTCCAAGGTGAGGTCAAGATCTCTGGTGCTAAAAATGCGGCATTGCCTATTATTTTAGCCACCATGTTAACAGCTGAGACTGTTATTTTGCACAATGTTCCTGACCTAAGGGATGTGCAAACTTGCTTTAAGCTTTTGACCATGATGGGCAAGAGCTATGAGCCTTTAGGCGATGGTTCTTTTAAGATCTCACAGGCCGTTTCTAGCAATGTAGCACCTTACGACTTAGTTAAAACCATGCGCGCCTCTATCTTAGCTTTAGGCCCGCTCACTGCTTATTTAGGCTCAGCTGAAGTTTCACTGCCTGGCGGCTGTGCCATTGGTGCTCGTCCTGTGGACCTCCACATCAAGGGCTTGCAAGAAATGGGGGCGACCTTTGAGTTAACCGATGGTTATATTCGCTCTCACACCCCTCAAGGGCGCTTACATGGCGCTACCATTATGATGGATAAGGTTTCAGTAACTGGTACTGAAAATCTCATGATGGCCGCAGCCTTAGCAGAAGGCACTACCATTATTGAAAATGCGGCCCGAGAGCCTGAGATTACTGATTTGGCCTTATTCTTACGTGCTATGGGTGCCAAGATCCAAGGCGAGGGTAGTGATACTATTACTATTGAGGGTGTAGAGAGCTTGCACTCTTGTGAACACTCCATTGTCTGCGATCGTATTGAAGCAGGTACTTATTTAATTGCTGCTATGGCCAGCCATGGTGAAATTGTTTGCCGCAATATTCTGCCTTCGACCTTAGAGCCTGTATTGGTCAAGTTAAAGAAGGCTAATGCCTTAATTGAGGTGCAAGATAACAGCATTTATCTAGATATGCGTAGTCGCGATATCTTGCCTGTAGATATTATTACTGCTCCTCACCCTGGTTTCCCAACAGATATGCAGGCTCAATTTATGGTGCTCAATGCGCTAGCTAAGGGCTCAAGCTCCATTACTGAGACCATTTTTGAAAATCGCTTTATGCATGTGCCTGAGCTCATTCGCATGGGCGCTAATTTATCCATCCAAGGCAATACTGTGCACTGCATTGGCGTGCCTGCCTTAAAGGGGGCTCAAGTGATGGCTACTGATTTACGAGCCTCAGCCTCATTAGTGATTGCAGGTTTAGTAGCTCAAGGTACTACTGTGGTAGATCGTATTTATCATATGGATCGCGGCTATGAGCACATTGAGCGCAAGATTAGAGCTTTAGGTGGCACTATTGCCCGTGTGTCAGCTTAGCTTTTTAACTGGGGTGTGGTCTTAATTAAATAGGAACATCATGTTTGACCTTAAAAATTACAATACCTTTAATCTCACAGTCTATGCACAAGAGGGCAGGGAGATTAATAGTATTGATGATTTACAAAGCCCAGTGAGCGAGCCTTATATTATTTTAGGCGGGGGCTCTGATGTCCTTTTTACTGAGGATTTTGCAGGTACAGTGCTCATTAATAAGATAACTGGACTGCACATTGAAGATAAGGCTGATGGCTATTATGTTCGCGCAGGCGGTGGTCTGTTATTGGATGATTTAATTGCAAGTTTGCTTGACCAAGGCATTAGTGGTCTTGAAAATCTTTCCTTAATTCCTGGCACAGTAGGTGCTGCTCCTATTCAAAATGTGGGGGCTTATGGTGTGGAGGTTGGCAGCTTAATTGAGTCAGTGGAGACCATCAATTTAAAGAATGGTAAGAGGCAGTGCTTTAGTAGCGCGCAATGTAATTTTGCTTACCGTTATTCCATCTTTAAAGAGCCTGGCTATCAGTCATACTTCATTACCCATGTAAACTTTAAATTACCTAAGCATTTTGTGGCTGTGCAAAATTATGCAGGCTTACAAAGCTATGAATTTAAAGATCCTAAGGCCGTGCGCGAACGTGTCATTGCGCTACGCAATGAGAAATTACCCAATCCTAAGCATGTAGGTAATGCAGGTTGCTTCTTTAAAAATCCTTATGTTTCACAAGCTAAGCTTGAGTCCTTACAAGCACAATTTGATCATGTACCTAATTTTCCTTATAGTGCAGGACAAGTAAAATTAGCTGCAGGTTGGCTCATTGATAAGGCTAACTGTCGTGGCATCAAGCATGGCCAAGTAGGGACTTGGGGACAACAGGCTTTAGTTATTGTTAACCTTGGCAATGCCAAGCCACATGAAGTTGTAGCGCTGGCTAAATATATAAGCGCTGAAGTAAAAAGTAAGTTTGCAATTGACCTCGTACCTGAGGTGCGCCTCTATGGCAAGCACGGAGAAAAAGCATGGGAACAGATCTAAGATTTGTGATGCCCTTATTAAGAACTATCAATAAGGCCGAAGACTTGAGAATGAACTATCAAGTCTTATGTTCTCGTTTAGCTATCTCTGTCCAAGAGCTGCAAGATACGGCTTTAAGCGTCAATGAAATTGAGCCTTTGCTCTTCCAAGATGGAGAGTATTTGGTGCTCTCTAAAAAGCTCGACTTGCTTAATGCCAAGACCATTTACGATGGCATTAGCCAGCGTGGTCGCTTTGCGCTCAAGGATGTCACCACCTCTACTAATTTAGAATTAATGGAGGAAAAAGATAATTTAGTCTCTGGTGACGCCTTAGTAGCTGAGATTCAAACCGAAGGTCGCTCCTTGCGTGGTACCAAGTGGCTCAGCTCCATTGGCTCTAATATCATGCTCTCTATGGCCATTAAGTTTGATTCTTTACAGCAGATGATTGGCTTTTCTTTAGCCATTGGCGTAGCTACAGTCAATGCCTTAGAGTTAGCAGGCGTTAAGGGCGTAAAGCTTAAGTGGCCTAATGATGTCATTTACCAAAATAAGAAATTGGCAGGCATTTTAATTGAGTCAGTGCCAAGTACAGATGGTGAGTTCTTTGCCATTGTAGGTGTGGGGTTAAATGTCCATAACTCGCAGTCTATTTCAGCTACTATTGACCGTCCTTATACTACTTTAGAGGAGATGGGCTACAATCTCGAGCGTAATGATATTTGTATTGCGCTTATCAATGAGATTAAGTATGTGGCCAATACCTTTAGACGCAAGGGTTTTGTTTCTTTTTTGGACACTTGGAATCGTCATGATGTCTTAATTGGACATACTGTTGAGGTGGCCATCTCCTCCCACCGCAATATTGTTGGCAAGGTAGCAGGCGTCAACCGCCAAGGCGAATTAATTTTAGATAGCAATGCAGGACGTACGGCCGTAAGGTCAGGACATATTGTCTCCATCCGCAATTAGCTCAGGTCAACTACTCCATCCTAAAATGAGCTGAGCTCATTTTCAGGATGGAGCTTGAAACTTCGGTTTTAGTTGAGATTTAAAACCACCTTGGGGGGGTAACCAAGCCCCAAGCTCTGGGCGTATCTGTGCCGAGTCTATGCTATTTTTACGTTATATCCTGTTAGGCATGATGTTTGACTAGATATGGCGCTTTAATTTTATATTTATAGAGTAAATATGAATGGATATTGCTTTTGTTTTTGACAATAAAAAAAGCTCCTTTAACTTTAAGTAAGTTCAAGGAGCTTTTTTGTAAGGGGCGCTGTACGCTGGGCTTATTTACGTAAGTAGACGCTATCGACGGTGTGGTTAGGGCCCTTGTGTAAAATCAAGTTAGCGCGATTACGACAAGGCAAAATATTTTCTACTAAGTTGTCGTGATTAATAGCACTCCAAATGGTGTAGGCTAGCTCCTCTGCATCTTCATAGGACATGCGCGAGTAGCGATGGAAGTAGCTGTTAGGATTATTAAAGGTGCTCTCACGTAATTTTAAGAAGCGATCGACATACCATTTAATCAAACATTCTTCATCGGCATCGACATAAATCGAGAAGTCTATAAAGTCTGAAATAAAGACTTTATTACGAATGGTTGGGTAATCCGCGCCATTTTGCAGTACATTTACGCCCTCTAAAATTAAGATATCAGGTCGATCGACCACAATGTACTCATCAGGGATGACGTCATAATACAAGTGAGAGTAAACAGGTACCTTTAAATTAGGCTCACCATTTTTGAGCTTGTGCAAAAAGGTCATCAGAGCTTTGACATCATAGGAAATAGGGAAACCCTTTTTAGCTTCAATATGGCGCTCATGGAGCACTTTATTAGGGTATAAGAAGCCGTCAGTAGTAATAAGATCGACCTTAGGGGCACTATCCCAAGAAGAGATTAAGTGCTTAATTAAATTGGCAGTAGTGGTCTTGCCACAAGCAACTGAGCCTGAAATGGAGATAATAAAAGGCACACTCTCAATGCTCTTGCCCAAGAACTGTTGAATAATAGTCGAGCGGTCATGGCGGGAGCGCACATACATGTGCAAGAGGCGGCTTAAAGGCAAGTAAATATTGGATACTTCCTCTAAGGAAATCTTGTCATTGAAGGCCAAGCACTTTTGCAGATCAGTTTCAGTTAAGTTAACTTGGTCTTTGTTATGAGCAAATGTAGACCAAGTTTTGGCTGAGAACTCAAAGAAAGGAGTAATCTGCTGGAGCGCATCGTCAGAGAGGTGATTGTGAGTTGAGCTATTATGGCCCTTTGCAATAGCTGTAGCTACGTCTGGCTGATCGTGATGGGAATGAGACATGGCGCAATGAGACTTTAGTTGAATTAAAGATAGTCAAGTGCTCTGATATTGCAAACAATACCCATGGGCACCACCTAAATTTCGAACGCTACCGTTCTGCGATCTGATGGGGCTTACTCTTATTTAAGACAGATCCAATGCTATTAACCTTATTAAGCTAGATAAATTTTACTAAAAGCTTAGGCAAAATGCTGCCTCCTTTAATAAAGCTTGCTACTTAATTAGCATCTTTTCATGCCCTCGAATGAGCGTGCTTTCTTTAGATTATTGCGTTTATTCGTCCTGTAATTTAGTTTAGTTATTTTAATAAGTAACTATCTTAAAATTTTGTAGCTGTTAATTTTGGGTGCTATGCTGATAAATAAGCCTGTTTAAGTTTAGATTAAAGGGCTGTATTTGGCAATTTATATAAGCATTACTAATATTAAACTCAAAAGCTTAAGCTTAGCTATGTCTGCTCGTATTGTTCTACAATGTAGAGAATGCTGATTTATATGTTTTGAGGGAGCTTCTATGTCAGAGAGTATTTTTGAGCAACATGAGATTTTAGATAAGCTGTATGTAGAGCTTAATCGTATTCATCAGGCTGGAGAGCAGCCTACTTATGAGCTTTTGCTCAAAATTGCCCCTCAATTACAAGTAGACGAATACGAAGTGATCATGGAGCGCTATGCTAGCTATATGAGTACTAAGCAAGAAAGTGATAATGCCAAACAGAGCTTACCTGAGCTTTCCGAGCAGCTGAGCGCCTTGCAGCAAGATTTTAATCAGCGCTTAACTCAGGTCATTGACGAGCGTGAAAGACAGATTCTGGATAATGCTCAGCACGTCATGCATTTAGAGTTAGAGCGCGTCAATGGAGCCCATGCTCAAGACATTAAAGAGCTCTTACATACTCAAGAGCAATTAGAGGCCGAGCTGAAAGATAAGCTAGAGGCCATCGAGTCTTTAAAGGCTGATAATCTTGCCAAGCAACAGCGCCTTGAGAGTATGCTCTATGATGTGGAGACTTTAGAGTTCTTACGCCGTATTAGTTCTGAAAGTGGGCGTAAGGCTTTAGAGAGCATGCCTTTCCATCCTAATTTAAATAGCTCTTTGCGTGAGGTGATCTCTTTACTTGGCTCCTTTAGCAATGAGCAGCGCAATGCTTTGTCCTTATTGCTCGACAAGAGCTTTAATTTGGTCAAGGGTGCGCAAGCTTTAGGCTTTAGCATTAATGATTTTAGTGCTCAAAAGACTGAGAGTAAGGATGAGAGTTTAACGGAGCAGCAACAGGCTTTAGCTTTCCTCAAAGAAAAGTTTAAGCATATTGAGCAATTAGGCTCTGACAATAGCTATTTCCTAGAGGATGACTCCTTTGCTAGCCAAGATGAAGCTCCCTTTATGGAAGATGCCGATGAGGAGGAAGCTGTAGAGGGCGAGGGCTCTTTAGATGCACAAGCTCAGGCTATGTACAAGGCTATGCTATCTGCCATGGAAAGCAAGAGTGCATCCCCTGGCCAAGAGACCTCTGCTATTGACTTAGAGCCATCTAAGATAGCACCGAATGCTACTCAGGGTGACTCAAGTCCTGCTTTAAATGCCAGTGTTCTTGCCAAAGGCTTAAACGCTAATCCTTTTGATGCCAATGCCGATGATGTCGAGGTCATTAATAGCACCGTAGCTCAGGCTATCCCACGTGATGAGGGGACCTTGGTGCGCGAGATGATCAATGGCGATAGCGTGGCTGCTTTTGCTGCTGCCAGTGCCAAGATTGCCTCTTTAGCTCCTATGCTCCATGAGGCCAATAAAGATAGCAAGTCAGAGTCAAGCGTCTTTGCCTCCAAGGGTAGTGCTTTAGATAAAGATGAGAGTGATAAGGGCTCATCTGCTACTGTAGAAATTACCTCGGTAGCTCAAGACGTGGTTAAGCTCGCCTCAGAGCTAGAGCGCAGCTCAGATGAAAAACCTGCCAAGAAGAAAGTCTCGTTATTTGATACCTCAGGGGACAATGAGCTCTTAGGTACTACTGTCTTTGGTGCCGAGCGCGCTAAAGAGAGTGACCATAAGACCGATGCGCTCAGCCAAGCTAGCTCTGAGTTTAGTAGCATTTTTGGTGAGGACTCAGTAGATGACTTTATTACAGGCAATGTCACTGATTGTGCCGCCAGTGAGATTGCTCGTGCTAAGCCTGTTCAAGATAAGGACAGCGTAGCTGCCCCTAAAGAGACAGTAGTGCGTTATCATACCTCCACTACAACTAGTGCCTCAGGCAAAACCAATATCATTAAGAACACCCCTGTCGATAATGGTCCTAAAATTCAATTAGCCAGTGTTGCGCATAAGCCTAATCGTCATAGTGATAAGGTCAGCTTGAGCGCTAGCCAAATTGAGAGCACTTACAATAAGAACACAGCCATCATTGTTAATAACTCAGCCTCACTCAAAGAGTTAGAAGCTAATCAAGAAGAAGTCAGCTTGATGGCCAAAGACTTGTTGGGCAAAAAGGACAATAACACCAAGGTCAGTATCGGCGATCAGAGTAAGGACAAAAGAATAGGCTCAAGTAAGGTTAAAAGTGAGTCTGAATTTGCGCACTTAAAGGGCTATCAGAACTTAGATGAAGATGGTAAGCGTCGCTTTGCCTTGCTCTCTAATATTATTGATGAGCGCTTAAAAGAGCGTACCAATAAGCTCAAGGCCTTATTAGGTGAGGTAGCCTCCAATAGCTCCATGCTCAAGGCTCAAGATATGGTCTTATTCTATAAGTCTTGCATTACCTCCTTAGAAAGCCAAGGCATGTTAACTGATGAGCTCAAGGACGCACTCAATGAAAAGATGGAATATGATCTCAAGGCCCCAGAGTCTAAAAGCGCTCCATCTAAGCCATTAGAGGATGCCCAGGCTCTAAGAGAACCACAGCTAGTCGTAGAGGCAGACCCTGAGCCTAAGACTATTGCTCTAGCAGAACAGGCAGGTAGTTCCGCTCCTATAGCTAAAGAGCTTACAGCGCCCGCCCCAACAGCGGCAGCTGCTCCAGTTAATGAGCCTCAAGCTTTAGACTCTGCCCCTGAGAGTGAGATAGCTCAGATAGAACAGAACCAGATTGCATTAAATGATGCTAAGACAGAGCCTAAGCAGGTTGATCAAGTGCAGCCTGAGAGTGATGTAGAGAGCACAGTAGAGCCAGTTGCTGACTTAGAGCCTGTCATTGTGGATGTGACCCCTGAGCAAGAGACCTCGGTGGCTATGGACTTTAAGGAGCCAGAGAGTGCAAGTGTAGTGTCTACTACTTTAGATGAGGCTCCAGCAGAGCCAAAACTAGCACTTACTATGTTGACCTTGCCTAAGCTTACCAAAGACATTACTCCTACTATTGATCAGGAGGAGTTTGAGCGTGAGCATAGTGCTAAGCTAAAAGACAGTGCCCCTGTATTTAAGCTCAAAGATGATGAGAACTCAGATTCTCCTGCTCAAGGAGAAGATGATGTAGATAAGTTTGAGGAAGGTGAGTTTGAAGAAGAGGAGCTCGATCCTTTACTTACTATGCCAATGTTCACGCCTGAGCAATTACGCGAGATGTTAATTGCTAAGCTTTTTGGTTCTCAAGGCCCTAAGGATAATTTCACCTTCATAGAAAATGATGAGAGTGAAGATGAGGGTACAGAGGATGAAGAGGACAGCTCCGAGACTTCAGCTCCGCAAAAGCGCCAAGTTACTTTCTCGACCTTAGAGGAAGAGGATAATGAGGATGAGCTAGAGCCTGAGGATACAGAATCTGCTCCTCATGAGATTATGGATGCCGCTCAAGCTGAGGCTAAGACTAAGGAAGAGGATGACTCTGAGTTAGCCTTAGAGCCTTTAGCAGAGTCCCCTGTTAAGCATGAGAGCTCCCCTCAAGAGCCCGATCTTAGTGCTCCTGAGGAACATGTAGAGTCAGGGGCGGGCGTGCTCAATGAGCCTGAAAATACTCCAAGTGCCAAGGCAGAGGCTCTAGATGAGTCCATAGCCTCTGAAGCTAAGAGCTTAGAGGATCAAGAGAGCAAATTATCTCCTGCTTTAAATGAAGTGGAGGTAGCCCCTAATGAAGAGGTGGTAGCTGAGGATAAGACTGAGCCAGATGCTAAAGCTCAGGTTCAAGAGGTTGCTCCTTCCCCTGTAGAGAGTAAGGATGCAGAGGTAACTCCAGAGGCTCAGATACAGAACGAGGCTGAGGATGATGACTATGGTATTGTCATTACCCCTGCTAATGAGTATCAAGGCTCTCTTAAAGGAGAGGATATAAGCTCGCCTCTTAATCAGGAAGATAGCTTTACTTTAGAGGGCTCCATTAGCTCTTATCAGTCCCCAGACTTTATGCGCTCGGATAGCTCTGTCTTTGGTAATTCCTTAGGCTCTGCTTATAGCCATCCTCAAGAGGCTACCTTTATGTTCCAAGAGCTCAAGCCTGAGGCTTTAAAGACTAGCAAGTCTCAGGATGCTAAGTTAGGAAGTGAAACTCAAGACGAAGATAAGCACTAAGAACACGCTTTTCCTAAGTAAGCTATAAAGCACCCTTTATAATACGCAGATAGGCCCATACAGCTTATCTGCGTTTTTTTTGGATATTAGGGCTATACCAAGAACCAAGAGGGGAGAGGAATGAAGACTTTATTTGAGCCTTTGCTCAATGGGCTGTATAACATAGCCAAGTGTCCTATCATTATGATGGACAAGGCCAATATAATACGCAGATAGGCCCATACAGCTTATCTGCGTTTTTTATGGATATTAGGGCTATACCAAGAACCAAGAGGGGAGAGGAATGAAGACTTTATTT
>Tim_p2__coassemble_798_pt1 | contig 15849 bp, 11 predicted proteins | sample Tim_p2__metabat2_low_PE_020 | metagenome-assembled genome bin Tim_p2 | reverse complement strand
GTTAGGGGCTTTTTGTTTTTTCTGCGTGACCAATATCATAAATTGAAACTGATATAGTACAATGATGCCTGCATTGGTACTAAAAGCGCCCGCCCCAGCTCTAAAGAAAGAGCTTAGCGCTTAGCTATATTGTCGTTGCAGCTTATCTAAAATCTAAATTTAGCTAAGCATCTTCCCTCTTCTCAAAAAAGACTTTGTGATGTACTTTTTTCGCAGGTCCCTATGCCTGAATTTTTATGCCGCATCACCAGCATGATTCTCATTTTCTATCAGAGGTCTTTTTTACTCATGAGTAATGCACCTAAAAGTGTTTCTAGCCAGCTCTTGGTTCTGTTTAAATTAGCCTTTCCTATTATCTTAGGTAATTTTGCTTATGCGCTGCTTGGTATTACCGATATTATGATGGCAGGCATGGCAGGTACTCCTGATCAGGCAGGCGTGGCCATTGGTGGTTCCTTTTTTTTCCCAGCTCTCACCTTTATTATTGGCATGATCTCAGCATTGCATCCTGTGATTTCTCGTCACTGTGGAGCTAATACTAAAGATCAGATCCCTTCAGAGCACGCACACTCCGTGCTTGCTTGCTTTATCGTGGCTCTGATTATCATGCTAATCTTAATTGGACTGTCCATCTTTGCCATAGAGATGGATACTGACAAGCGCATGGAGCAAGTAGCTAAGGACTATGTACTTTATATTGCCTTTACTATTCCTATGCTCGCCTTGACCGTCAATGCCCGTGCTTATTGCGAGGCCATGGGCAATACTAGCGCTACTTTGTACTTTGGCTTCTTGTCAGTAATTTTAAACGTACCTTTAAACTACGTCTTTATCTTTGGTGCCTTTGGTGCTCCTGCTTTAGGTGGTGTCGGCTGCGGCGTGGCCAGCTTAATTGCTATGATCCTCTCGACCTTTATCATCTATGCCTATATGATGCTGCACCCTAAGCTCAAAGATTATCACTGGCTTAAGAATACTAGTGGCTATAGCATGGTTAAGCTCAAGAGCTTCTTAAAGCTCTCCTTGCCTTTAGGTGTATCCTCTGCCGTTGAGTGCTCTTGTTTTACCTTAATTGCTTTAATCTTAAGTCCTTTAGGCCCTACTGCTGTGTCAGCTCATACTATTACTATGTCTATGACCAGCTTCGTATTTAATATTCCGCTCTCCTTTGGTATTGCCACTTCCATTATGGTAGGTTATGCCATTGGACAAAACAATTTGCATATCTTAAAGCTCAATATCAAGGCCGCTTATGCCTCTATGCTTGTATCTATTGTAGTGAGCGTAAGCATCTTGTTCTTTGGTTCTCATAAGCTACCTCAGTTCTTTAGTACCGATGCTCAAGTATTGGCATTATCTTCTATCTTAATGCTCTTTGCCTCAGTCAACCAGAGTTTTGAGGGTATTCAGACTATCCAAGCCTTTATCTTACGTGGCTTTAAAGATACCACTACTATCCTCATGGTGACTATCATTGCCTTCTACTGCGTAGCTTTGCCTTTAGGCTATAGCCTATGTTATGGCTATATATCGTTGCCATTTGACCATATCTTTGCTGACACTGGTCTGACAGGCCCACGCGGCTTTTGGATTGGCCTCTTTTGCGGCCTGCTCTCAGCTGCCATCTTATATCGCTTCCGTGTGCTTCATCACTACCGAGCCTTAAAGCACCAGCTAGCTACTCAAGCCTAAACACCAAAACCAGAATCAATCCCCGTTCAAGGAGCTCACCTCCAACAACACTAAAGCTCCTTAACTCCAAGGCCCCAGCCTCTAACAAGGCAGGGGCCTTGTGCATTAACAACACCAACCATCTCAAACAAAAGCTAAAACTTAAGAACTCTCTCTCACTCGCTTAAGCTCATCGCGTACTTCCATTAAGGCAAAGCCCAACAAATTTAAGCCGCGCCATTTGTTTATATTAGTAGCATCCTCATGATCAGCGGCCAAGCCTATACCCCAGATCTTATCGACAGGGCTAGCCTCAACTAAAAGTCTATTGTGAGTAGACAACAAAAAGTCAGCTAAGTCTGGGTTTTGGCTAAATTTGCACCAATTGCCCATCAGTACAATCGAATGCTTAAACTTATCCCAGAGTTCTTGATCAAAATTGCTTACTTGACGCCCCAGCGCTTTAATGAGCTTAGGCTCTTTACTTAATAGCAAACGCTCTTTAATGTCTAGATCACCAAAGAGCTCAGCCTTGCAAGCCATCATAAATTGCTCTGCACAGCAATATTGTTCTCCTCGATAAACAAAGCTAGAGGGATACCATTGACTAAGACTACTCTTATCTACAATGCCAGCCTGAGACTGATGATGGCCCCAAAACAAACACATACGCCTTGGATGCTGCTGCTTGACCCAAGCTATATCGTATTTAGGTAATCCATCAGCTTGCCATGCACAAATCTCAAATTGCTGAGGGCTAACTAATAAGTAGCTCTTTTGCCCTACTAAAGGTTCAATCCATGAGGCCATACATATTATTCTCCTTGAAACTGAGGCCCAATCTTTAAAAGCTCATTTTCCTATTGTTAGTCGTTTTCATGCCTAATGGCAATAGCAGCCCCTTCCTAAATAGTGATGCCTTTAATAATCTAATCAAAAAAAATCCTTTCCCTTAGACATACTATAGCCCTCTAGGGCACTGCTGCACTGATAAGGCTATGGGGCTGCAATGAGCTTATAAGGAGAGCTAGAAGATTCACAGCACGGGATTGAGGTCTATAGAAAAGAAAGGCCTTGCCTAAAGGGAGTAGGCAGGGCCTTTTGTTTTGTTGCTCAAAATTATAAATAAGCCATACTAAGCTATACGGCCAAGCATCTGGGACTTGGCAAGAAAATGGGGCCTTATTGTATTGGGGCGGCATCTACTCTAAAAAGAGAGCTCTTAGTGCTCAAGCAGAGCTTGAGAAGAGCTAGGCAAAAAAGGGGGCCAAAGAGTGCCCCCGTCACCGATTGAACTTCCTGTTAGGAACTGGTCCTCATTTAGCGCTTAAGCGTGCATGGATACTTGAGGTTGAGGGTGCTTATCTGGGTGCTCGCCTACTAATTGGAAGATAGCCCAATTAGCCACGTTAGTAGCGTGGTCAGCAATACGCTCTAAGTATTTAGCGATCATGATTAAATCGACAATAGTCTGTGGGGTATGGCCTTGCTCAGTAATTAAAGAGACCATTAAGTCACGAGCTTGTACCAAATACTCATCTACCTCATCATCACGGTCGATAACATCGCGAGCCAGCTCAATGTCTTGGTTAATAAAAGAGGTTACTGCATCTTGCACCATAGAGCGTGATGCCTTTGCCATCTTTTCAATGAGCTTGAAATGAGGCTGCTCTTTATAATCTAAATTCATAACAATCTCAGCAATATCGCTAGATTGGTCGCCAATACGCTCCATATCGGTAATGAGCTTTAAGGCTGAGCTAACTAAACGCAAATCAGAGGCAATTGGCTGTTGATGCAAAATGATGTTTAAGCATAAGTTCTCAATCTCGCGCTCTTTTTGGTCGACTACAAAATCAGCTTTGTAGATCTTACGAGCTAATTCCTTATCGCCCTCTTGCAAAGCCTTAATGGCACCTGATAAGGCATCATCACATAACTTTCCTAAGTTCTCGAGCTCCTCATTGAGCTCACGTAACTGCTTGTTGTAATGCTCACGCATAATGTAAATCCTTAAAATACCTAGTCTTACCCTTACTTAAGAGGCAGCCTTATGGGCTACCTCTTTTAAAGTGAAGCTGAGTAGAGCTTAAGTACGATTAGCCGAAACGACCAGTGATGTACTCTTCAGTACGCTTATCTTGTGGCTTGCTAAAGAGGTCATCAGTGTTATTAAACTCAACTAAATCGCCTAAGAGGAAGAAGGCAGTATCATCGGAGATACGTACAGCCTGCTGCATATTGTGAGTTACCATGATGATGGTGTACTGCTCTTTTAACTCGACAGCTAAATCTTCAATCTTCGAGGTAGAAATTGGGTCTAAGGCAGAAGTTGGCTCGTCCATTAAAAGTACGCTTGGTTGGACAGCTAAGGCACGAGCGATACATAAACGCTGTTGCTGACCTCCAGAGAGGCCTAAAGCAGAGGTCTTAAGACGGTCTTTAACTTCATCGAAAATGGCAGCTTGTCTTAAGCTACGCTCAACAATCTCATCTAACTCGCTCTTGGCATGCACGCCATGAGTACGTGGGCCATAAGCGATATTGTCGTAGATGCTCATTGGGAATGGATTTGGCTTTTGGAATACCATGCCCACTTCCTTACGTAAGGCAGAAACATCTAAGTTCTTATCTAAAATCTCTTGACTGTGATACTTGATAGAACCAGTGGTGGTAACGCCATCTACAAGGTCATTCATGCGGTTTAAGGTCTTGATGAAGGTGGACTTACCGCAGCCAGATGGGCCGATAAAAGCGGTAATGGCATTGGCCTTAATCTTCATATTGATATCCTTTAGGGCATGATGAGCGCCATTGGAATACCAAAGATTGAAGTTATTGACATCAAAAACTAAATTATCAACATTACTATTAATAGAAGCAGTCGCAGTCATGGATATATCCTGCCCTCAGCTTATGCACTGGAGGGTCTTATACAAAGGAAGTTAATCGAAAATACTTAGTGCCACTTACTTAAGCTCGCTGTAAGTACCTGCTTCCTAAATTTTTAGTTTAAAGTTAGGTAAGGCTATTGAGAGCTTTTAAAGTCTTGTCTTTAGCCTGTGGCACTAAGGGCAAACCTTATGTTGTTGTTTTTTTAAATCATGAGACTATTAAGCGCGAGCCTTGCCAGCTTTCTTCTTTAAGCGAGCACCTAAGGTGCTGGCTAATAAGTTGATGATGAGGCTCATTAATAACAAGATAGCGGCGATTACGAAGGCTACCTCAAACTCTCCTTGCTCCTTGGCATAGACATACAAGGCAACGGTCAAGGTGGCACCAGAGTTAGCTAAGCCGTCGATAAAACCATTTAAAGCGTGAGCAAAACCTGCGGTAAATAATAAAGCGGCAGACTCACCTAACATACGTCCTACAGCTAAGATACAACCAGTTACGACACCGTCGACACAGCATGGGAGCACTACAGTCTTAATCACACGGAACTTGGCAGCACCTAAACCAAAAGCACCCTCACGATAACCAGTAGGAACGGTCTTTAAACTCTCTTGAGTAGTACGAATAATGGTAGGTAAGGTCATGATAACTAAGGTTAATGCACCAGCTAACAGTGAGGTTTGTAGACCTAAGAACTGGCAGAAAATGAGCATACCGACTAAACCGTAAATGATAGATGGGATACCAGCTAAGGTCTCAATGGCGTACTCAATGGCATTTACCAAACGACGAGAGGTAGCGTACTCATTTAAGTAAATGGCAGCTCCCACACCTAAAGGCAGTACTAAAACTAAGGCAGCTACGATGATATAAACAGTGTTTAAGATATCAGGTAATACGCCAATAGAGCGGGTTAAGTAACTTGGCTTGGTAGAGAGAATCTGCCAAGAGAAGTGAGGAATAGATTGAATTAAGATATAAGCAATTAAGAAGAACACCAAAGAGACAGTTAAGGCAGTACATAAGTACATCATGCTCTTCATAAAGGAGCTATAAAACTTGCGCGCCATGGCGTTCTTACTTGGAGCAAACACAGATACTTGGCCCTTACCCTTGGTGTGTGGGCCTACAGCATTTAAGCTAACTGATTCAGACATATTCTTATTCACAATACTGCTCCTGAGCAACATAACAGGAGATAAAAACTGCTAATGATTGACTGTTTTTCTAAGGCCCCACCAAGCTTTTTATCCTTGAGCTTATGGGGCAAACTTCAATGAGAACTTATTTTTGGCCCTTCTTTAAGATGAGGTTTAAAGTGGCATTGATTAACATGATGAACACGAATAGCACTAAAGCAATGGAGAATAAAGCGTCGCGTTGTAAACCTGCGGCATAAGACATCTCAGAGGCCACTGCAGTAGTTAAGAAGCGTACGGACTCGAAAATAGATGGCATATTAGGGACATTACCTGCGACCATCATTACGGCCATGGCCTCACCGATAGCACGGCCTACACCTAAAACTACAGCTGAGGCAATACCACTTTTAGCTGCTACAACACTGACACGAAAAACAGTTTCAATCTTATTGGCACCCAAGGCTAAGGAACCTAATTCATACTCCTCTGGCACAGCGCGCAAAGCAGTAATCGAAACCTTAATAATGGAAGGTAAAATCATGATGGTTAGCACTAAGATAGCAGCTAATAAGCTAGCACCATCAGGTAAGTTAAAGACCTTTTGTACTAAAGGTACTAAGACCAACATACCGATAAAGCCGTACACTACAGATGGAATACCTGCCAGTAAATCAATCATTGGCTCAATGGCATTGGCAATAGAGCGTGGAGCAATCTTGGCTAAATATACAGCACAGAAAAAGCCTAATGGTAAGCCCAAGATAATGGCACCACCAGTACCGTAAAAAGATGTAAGAATAAAAGGAAGAATACCAAACTTTGGCTCTGCGGCAGTAGATGCCCAAGTATCGCCAAATAAGAAGTCGATTAAACCAACTTCGTGGATAGCTGGAAGACCAGCGATAATTAAATAAATGCTAATTAAAATAACTAAGGCGATATTAATCAAGCCAAAGCATAAGAAGAAATAGCGTGCTGCCTCTTCGATATCGAAGCGAGAAGACTTGGTTCTAATCATTTGCAAAACAGGTCAATCAATCGAACATATCGCCTCATCTACAACAACTACTCTTTGTTTTAGGCGATAATTTAAGCGCATCTGACAGCCATAATAATCAGGAGGCCAGTCAGTTTTTCAGTAAGTTAAGTTCTTTCCTAGGCCGCCTAAGAGGCACTCTAGACGACCTAGGAGAGCAAGAGCAAGCTATACTTTCTTGCTAAAAGAGCACTTAGTGCTGGGCTGGAACTACGCCAGTCATCTTGATAACTTCAACAGCATCCTTAGATAAGGCATAGTCTAAGAAAGACTTAACTGCCTCGCTCTGTTGCTTGTCCTTCTTGGTAACTAATAAGAATGGACGCTGTAACTTGTAAGAACCATCCTTGATGGTAGCTTCAGTGGCCTGTACACCATCTACGGTAACAGCCTTAATCTTCTCAGATACGGCAGCTAAAGAAGCATAACCTACTGCATTGACGTTCTTAGATACGGTGGTAATTACGTCACCAGTGGAGGTTAACTCTTGACGATATTGGCAAGCATCCTTGGTTAAGGTTACAGACTCAAAGCCATCACGGGTACCAGAACCAGCCTCACGGCCAATTAATACGATAGGACGATCCTCACCACCTACTTCCTTCCAGTTGGTGAACTTGCCTGTATAAATGTCCTTGATTTGCTCTAAGGTTAAGTCATTAACGGAGTTTTGAGGGTTAACAACTAATACGATACCGTCTAAAGCTACTACGTGAGCATCTAAAGTCTTAGCCTCGGCATCCTTTAGGCCACGGGAGGATAAACCGATGTCAGTACGACCCTCTTGGGCAGCAGCGATACCAGCGCCAGAGCCAGTTGGGCTGTAGGTGAACTTAATGTCAGAATGCTCTTGGGTGAAGGACTCACCTAAAGCACCGATTAAGTACTCCATAGAGGTAGAACCGTCGGTAGATACGGCACCAGCAGCGTGAGCAGGCATTAAAGAAGCGGAAACTAAAGCAGCGCTAGCGGCTAATGCAGTGAATAACTTGTTGAACTTCATAAAAATCACTCTCCTTGATTTAAGTTGCGACTATAGTAAAAAGCGAACGTTAAATAAAAAGAGCTCAATTGTTAAATGACTGTAAATTTGCTCAAATTTTTTGCTATAGCTCACAAAATTTTATTCAGACTCCACTACCACCGCCAAAAGCCTTTATTTATGGCATTTACAACCCCAAACCTAGATAATTCCCGTCATCTTACACCACCAAGACAATTTAAATTCCTAACTCCACCAATGCCATACATACGCCATTTAGTCACAATTGTTAAGTTTTTGTGAAAGAGCCAAATTTTTACTTAAAAATCCTCAGCACTCGATGATAGCCCCTCTCTCCCATAGCCAAAGTTAAATACAAGTTAAGCTCTACTAAGGCCTTTTAACCCCATAATTGCGCCTTTTTGTTAACTGCGCTCCTAGCTCTTTTAGCTCACTTAGACTATGATAGCTATAGTCCCTTCATGACTGATTTTTTCTTCTAGGCATCATTCACTCACAATATGGCAATCTATTACTTTCTCTTATTTGTCTCCCCTCTCAATTAGGCCTATCCAAGCCTAAGAGCTCACTGTGCTCTAAAAAGAAAGTAATAGCCATAATCTGGCGCCCCTACTCTAGGCATCAGCCTATGCGCCACTGTGCCCCTAGCAGGTAATTGTAAGTGAGGGAGTTGCGATGCAATCTAGTCTGCTCCACGAGATTAAACATACAGCCAAGCTCTTTGGCCCCATTTTCTTGGGACAAATTTCTACTACAGCTACAGGAGTAGTCGATACAATTATGGCAGGCGCTGCTGGAGCTCAGCACTTAGCAGGAGTTGCCATTGGCGCAGCCTTCTTTTGGCCTACTTGCCTTTTTGTCATTGGTTTAGCTCTTATTGTGCAGCCAAGCGTAGCCCAATTACGCGGCGCTCAAGAATTTAATAAGATTGCCCCTTATGTCCATTTATCTACATTGGTAGTCCTAGGAGTATCCTTGCTCTTAGCTCTGCTTACCTGTTTATGGCCCTATGCTTTTGTTCTTATTCCCAATAGCGATCAAAGCATGCTCCATATAGGTACTTGGTATTTAATTACTACAGCTGTGGGCATTCCTGGCTTTGCGCTCTTTGCCCTAATGCGCAATTATTGGGAAGGGCTGGGCATTACTCTGCCCTCGTCATTCTTTGGCTTTTTTGCCCTGATCATCAATGTGCCGCTCAACTATATCTTTATCTTTGGCAAATTTGGAGCTCCTGAGCTTGGCGGTATCGGCTGTGGTGTAGCCACTACGATTACTGTCTATTTGACTGTAGCCTTGATGTTCTTTTATGTAAGATTAAGTACCAGCTTTAGTCATTGCCGTATTTATACCCAAAGCTACATCATTACTTGGCCACAGGTGAAGCACTATTTGTCTTTAGCTATTCCTTTGGGCTTTTCTACTACCATTGAAATGGCATGCTTTTCCTTGGTAGCTTTTTTCTTGGCTCCTTTTGGCCCCATTACTATTGCCAGTCACTCCGTAGCTATGAATATCTCAGGTGTGATCTATATGATTCCACTTTCCATTGCTTCAGCCGTGGCCATTCGCGTAGGCGCTAGCTTAGGTGCACAAGATTGGGAGGGAGCCAAGCGCGCTACCCTAGCAGCCTTAATTTTAGGTCTGGGCTGCTATGCTACTTACTTTAGCGTGCTCTTATGCTTTAAAGAGCAAATTGTTGCGCTCTATAGCCAAGATCCCAAGGTTCAAGTCTTAGGAGTTACGCTCTTGCTCTTTTGCTTAGTGTACTTGCTCCCTGAGAGTATTATGACAGTAGCTTCAGGCGTGATGCGCGGCTTTAAAGACACCAAGGTCATCTTTATTATTACGCTTACGATCTACTGGTTAATTGGCCTACCTGTAGGCATAGTGCTATCCCATGGCCTTATTTGTGATAATCCTATGGCCGCCCAAGGCTTTTGGATAGGCTTTATTTGCGCACTCTCTAGCGGTTGTATTTTTTATGTCGCGCGTATTCTCTATCTCTTTAAGCGCCAGCACCTCCCTAAGACTTTTCATTAGGGAATGAGCGAGCGTTTTTTATTTTTCTCTGTGCTCAAGAAGGCATTCAAGGCTCTGCATTCTACCAATTAGCGAGCACAGCTTATTTAAGAATGAGCCTCCCATCTATTGAATATTGCTTATTCGTCTTAGGACTTAATTTCGGAAAAGTGTTATGCCAAATAATATTAAGCCAGAGGGCCCATGCACATTCAATGTTGCGAGCGATGAAATAGTACCGAGCTACGCTCATGACATTAAACGAACCTTTAAACTCTTTTGGCCTATTTTCTTAGGTCAAATTGCCACTACAGCCATGTCCGTGGTCGATACTGTTATGTCTGGTATTGCAGGCCCAGTGCAATTGGCAGGCGTGGCCATTGGTGCTTCATTTTATTGGCCAGCAGTGCTCTTTATTGTCGGTATGTCCTTGGCTATTCAGCCTACTGTAGCGCAATTGCGCGGTGCAGGACGATCCGATCTAATTGCTCATAAGCTGCATTTAGCTACAGTCATTATCTTAATTACCTCTTTGATTATTGGCGTAATTGTCAGTCTGCTGCCGCTTTTATATAAGCTTATGCCTGATGTGGATCAAGAAATGGTGCGCGTCGGTCAGGGCTATTTAATTGCTGTGGCCTTAGGTATGCCAGGCTTTGCCATGTTTAATATCTTGCGTGGCTATTGGGAAGGCCTTGGTAATACAATTCCATCGTCAGTGTTTGGCACTATCGCCCTCATTCTCAATATCCCTTTAAACTATGTCTTTATCTTTGGTAAATGGGGGGCTCCTGAGTTAGGCGGTATCGGCTGTGGTGTGGCGACGACTATTACCATCTATATCACTGTGATTTTCATGTTAATTTACATCAAAAAATCACCTTACTATGCCAACTATCGTATTTATGAGCGCTGGTTTACCACCACATGGTCTGAGGTCAAAGAGTTCTTGCACTTTGCCTTTCCACTAGCTCTTTCTACCACTATTGAAGTGACCTGTTTCTCTTTAGTAGCCTTGCTTTTAAGTCCTTTTGGACCAATTACGGTGGCCAGTCACTCTATTGCTATGAACGTCTCAGGTATTGTCTTTATGATCCCTCTGGCCATTGCTTCAGCTACTACCATTAGAGTAGGCGAGGAAATGGGCGCTGGTCACTGGAGACGTGCGCTGCGTACTACCTTGGGTGCTATGTACTTAGGACTCTTTTTCTATGTCATTTGCTTTGTGACCTTGCTCTTTGGCCATGGCCTGATTATCGAGCAATACACCTCTGATCCTGAGGTTTATGCCCTAGGATCTATCTTATTGCTGTTTTGTACTGCTTATTTACTGCCAGATAGCTTGCAAGTGATTTCCATTGGCGTGCTGCGTGGCTTTAAGGACTCCAAGACTATCTTTGTGATTACCATTATCGCCTACTGGATTGTCGGCATGCCAATTGGCTATACCCTAGCCTATGGCATTATAGGCTCAGAGCCTATGGCCGCTCAGGGCTTTTGGGTGGGATTTATCTGCGCCTTAACTTGCGCTAGTATTCTTTACATTGCCCGCATCATCTATCTCTTTAAAAAGCGCACCTTACCTCGCACCTTTGTGCTCTCTAGCGCCGCTACCATGAACCAAATCCAACAAGAGATAGCTAACGAGCAACAACAAGCTAAAACCGCCCCTGACAAGGCATATGAGGATCAATAATAAGCACCTGCTCACTTACCAAGGGCACCTAGCACGGTGCCCTTTTCATCCCTACTTCCTACCCTGCCCTACTATTTCAGCTGCTTATATGAGGGTAGATAAAAATAAGGCACCGTCAAGAGGTGCCTGAGTATTAAAAAGGCGAACCTGTTAGAGCTCGCCCCAAATATAAAAGAGAGAATATGCTATACGGTTTTATTGACCTAATAAGCTTAAAGCGATATTTGGACGCTGGTTAGCTTGAGCCAAGATAGCCTGGGAAGACTGCTGAATGATATTATTTTGAGTTAAAGCAGCAGTTTCAGAGGCAAAATCGGTATCACGAATACGGGAACGAGCATCAGACTGATTTTCAGACACATTTGCCTGATTGCGTATAGAAGATTCCATTCTATTCTGGATCGCGCCTAATTCTGCGCGCTTAGAATCCACTGCTTGAATGAATTTATCGATGTGAGCTAAGGTATTGTTAGCCTTGGATACAGAGTCAACCGTGAAAATTAACTTCTTGACTGTTTTATTACCAACAGTCTCATCAATAGTAGTTAAGCCTTGGGCATTATTAGCACCTGGACCATTAGTAATACCAGCTAGCTGCATCAAGCCAGTCATATTAAAGGCCTTACACCAAACCAAGCTGATAGTATCACCCTGATTGGCGCCGACTTGGAAGATCATCTTGCCCTTATCATTACCTGTGCCAGGAATTAAGCTCTTGCCGCCAATACCATCTAAAATGGTGGCACCTGCAAAGGTGGTTTGCTGGGCAATACGGGAAACTTCTAAAGAAAGCTGTTGCACTTCCTCTTGGAGGGCCTTGCGATCTTCGGCAGTATTAGTACCGTTGGCAGATTGGACGGCTAAGACACGGATACGCTGGAGCATATTGGTGGTCTCATCGAGCGCACCTTCGATGGTCTGAGCTAAAGCAATACCGTCATTGGTATTGCGATTTCCTTGGTTAAGTCCGTTGATTTGTGAGGTGAGACGATCTGAAATTTGCAAACCTGCGGCATCATCTTTGGAAGAATTAATGCGCAAGCCCGAAGCTCAACGCTGGTAGTTGACGTTTAAGCTATTGGTCGCATTAGTTAATTTTCTTTGAGCATTATGCTGGGGTCAAGGATTTTCGAAAAAAAAATAGTGACTAATTCTAACGTTAGTTACTGTCCATCTGTCGGATTAGGTCATAATCTATACCTCCTTTTACCTAGTTGACTTACCATCTTAGCCCTGCCTATAGGTTAACTGCTTTGCAGGATTAAGAGTCTGTCACGTCATTGTCTGTGTCTGGTTCCAGCTTACATGAGGATAAGAGCTGTCGCTGGAGAGCCTTGCGCTTACCTTGCCAAAGAGGATTGTAGGCTTGTTTGGTTAGCCTCCTTGCCGCTTTAGCTATTCCTTGTGCGTGTTTGACTGCTGGCTTAGTCTAGCCATACAGCTAGGTAGCTCAGCAAGAACGTATGTTTCCTTTCCTGGCAGGCCCCATACAAAAGCACTGTCGGGCAACACCTCCTAGATTTGGGGATAGGAGGGTTATGAAAGAGGCATTAGATGAGTGAAGCTAGCTTCATGACGTGACCGTGGTGAGCTAGCTGAAGATAGTGAGCAGTTCTTACAGTATCAGGGTACTTAGCTGCGCCACTAGTAGGCTTGTAGCTGATTTAGGCGCGAGGTGAGAGCGCATTATCTCATTGCTTATCAGCACACGTCTACATAGCAGCAGCTGCCAGTTCTTAATTATGGTTGAGAAGAGCTCATACTATCCGACACAGTTCACTACTATGCCTCTTAGTTATTGGCTTTAATTAGGCTGAGCCTTGTCGTATACGGCTACCTACAAGAGTTGCTCCTAGTTATAACCCTAGTATCAGGCTGTTAAATTGCCCGCTAGAGCCGCCAGAGCACGCTTGCGTGCTCTGGCCTTTCTACCCCCCTAGGTGGGGTGGGGGCGTGTTTCACTTGTATGTCCTTAGCCATTACAATGAGCCTTTCGGAGCAAGGAGGCTAAACGCTATACGAACCACTCATAGCCCTAGTTGTGGTATATTAAGTTCAATGTGTTTTATTTTGTGCTGTTAGGGTTGTCTTTATCCTTTGATACAGATAGCTTTGACAGCATTTTCTTTTTCTTACGATAAGCTATGTGCTTTTCTTTGAGGGTTTTGACAGTATCTAAATTTGATATAGTCGGCCTTTTTAGCCTGTCTTAGTATTTCATTTCAACCTTTGGTATTTGACCTTGGTTAAATGCAATAACATACTCTTCCACTGCTCTTATAAATTCAACTTGGCTCTTATATCGGCGACCTTCAATTACTGCTCTTTTAAAGGTAGAAAACTGACTCTCCATTGCGCCATTATCAGGGCATGAGCCTTTGGCTGACATGCTTCTAGTTATTCCTGCCTGCTCACAAAGCTCAACAAATCTATCATGGTGATATTGGTATCCCCTGTCTGAGTGCAGAATGCGCAGAGTGCCATCTGCTTCAGGCATGTTCTTTATCGCCTCTTTTAGTGCTCTACACACAGTTTGAACATTTGAATTACAATGGACAAGAAAGGACAAGAACTTCTTAGTACATAGGTCAAAAAACGGGATAAAGAAGAACTTTAGTCTCTGCTCACCTATTAACATCACCTCTTCAGATACATCAGTTAGAATCACGGTATATGGTGTTTGAACATTAAAGCTCCGTTCAAGCAAGTTATCTACAGCATTCGGGCTTTCTCCTTGATAAGAGTTGCTCTTACGTACTTTATTAGCTGGATAAGCTTGAAGCTTAAGCTCTTTCATATATTTACTCACTGTATGGCTGTTAACAGAGAATGGAGGGTCAAGGCTTTCCCTTAAGTACTTGGTGATCTTTCTATATCCCCATTTGCCTTGGCCCTTATCGATAAATACCTGTAAAATAGCCTCTTTTAGCTCTGCTTTGCCATCTGTCTTATTGCGCTCTTTTTGCTTATTTTTTCGATAGTCCTTATCATCATCAGTTAGCCCAAGGAATCTGCATAATTGTGACTCACTATAATTAGTATAGGTGCTAGTTATAATTTGAAGCGCGATGAACTTACTATTCTTGCTTATGTTTGGCAACTTTTTTTTAGGCAGGTATCGCTAGGTTCGCCATCATTCTCGTATTGTATTAAGTTGTTTCCTAGTTCAAATTCATAAGCCAATATCGTTGCTTGTAGTTGACCGACTAGAGAGTGTACCGTATCCATTAAGGCTTGAATCTTCACGCCATCAGGAAGCGCTGCAAAACCATCTGAAAAGACATTGATTTTCTTTGGGCGGCCTCTCTTTCTTTCCGGTGAGTAGTCCTTTGCGTCTATGCCTTCTTGAGCTACAAAAGCTAACGGAGGCAAGCTTTCTAACTTAATCTTTCGTGCTGCTTTTGATGCGACATCAACTAGCTCTCTGCTCTCTTTTGATTGCGTACTAATTTGCCCTTCTGCTTGAGCTTTTGCCTGTTCGAGCTCTGCTTCTCTAGCCTCATTTAGCTTACTTGCCTTAATATTAGCCTTGCTTCTGTCACGCCATTTGCCTTTGTGGTGGACTACTGGAGCTGTAGCTCGTCCTCTAAACACATTGTTAGCATCATAACCTCTAGAGTCTACTTCAACTGGCTCAGCCTGAGGCTTTGGTGTACTTGGCTTTACATCTTCTGGAGTAATATTGATAACAACAGGCTCTTTTACAGCATGATAACCCTCAATAAACTGCTGCTTAGATTCAACCTGTTCTGGAGCCTTATATGGGCCGACCTCATAGTCTGGTTTTGTTAGAGTTTCCTTAATAGAGTACTCGCGTTGTTTTGACTTATAAATGCGGAAGTTAAGCTTACTGTACTCTGAATTAGCTTGATTTGGCATTGGAGCAGGAGATGCACCACCAAGAGGAATATTTTTCTGCTTGTACTTAAGTCTAAGAACTAAAGGCTCTTTATGAATACGAAACATTACAGATGTAGCTTGATAGCTTAGGCCATTTGCTACCATGCACTCAACAATAGAGTTCACCTCATCTGTAGTGTAGTGCGGCTTTTTACCATTGATATAATGGTCAACAAACACTTCTTTGCCATGCCAAGCAAGGAACGCTCTATAGATGTTCAATGAGGCTTTGCTGATACCTGTTGCCTCATAAATTTCATTAATTGAGGCATCCTCAAGAAACATCTTGCAAATAAGATCAACCTTCTCGATGGTGAGTTTAGTTATATCCCTGTAATCTCTTTTACTCATTTTAATTCCTTATAAAAAAAAAGAGGCTGATACAAATCAGCCTCTGATTTTGTTTCGGAATTTCATTGTACCCCCACATGTAAGGAGCTGACGTTTGTATTTACATAAATTGCCATAACTCAAAGTCCTCATT
>Tim_p2__coassemble_751_pt1 | contig 16512 bp, 13 predicted proteins | sample Tim_p2__metabat2_low_PE_020 | metagenome-assembled genome bin Tim_p2 | reverse complement strand
TGTGATTTAGGTCACATTTATTTCCATTTTCCAACAAACTCTATTTGAACCATTAATAAGGCTATTGCAGAGAATATTTATACTAACATCAGTTTTGTTGAGCTTAGTTCAGGCTCTAAACGCTGCACCTCTTATACCCAAAGCTATAGCATGGCAGATAGCAAAGCTAGTGCAGAACTCAAATACCATGTTTTCTTCGACAATAATGTGCATAATCTCTCTGTAAATAAATTATGTGATGAGCTATGTGCGCTTACGCTTGCCGTTAAGCAGGGAGAGCAGCTGACACCTCACCAACAAGAACTACTCAATCACTACTCAAGCTATGACTTAAGACAGTATGTTGCAGGTAAGCCTAATCGCGCTCCTGAGCTTTTATCATCCAAGATACAAGAGAGCACTAAGTATAAAGGCTTTCAGGTACTGCTAACTAATGACCTGAGCTTAAACTGTGCTTTGGTTCTTGATATTTATAATTCTCGTCCACAAGTTGAAATCTCAATTGCAGACATTGTCTATGATAATAGCGAAGCTAAGTCTGACAAGGGACTACAGACCAAGATCTTCTTAGAGTATCTGGCATTAATATTAAAAGCTGCCATTAGACAGGACCTTGCTCAGGCTAGACAGAACAGCAATGTTAGACACTATGAGGTGCCTGCATCACCTCAAGTAGCTCTTGATAAGCTAAATAGCATCATGGTTAACGCATACCCTAGCGGCATCGTATGTAAGCCTCTAAATAGTAAGCAGGAATCCTTACTAAAGCTCCTGAGTGTCCCTGTGCCACCATCTATGCGTTAGCTTTCTCCATATTAAGAAAAAGATAGTTACCATCTTAAGGCGCGTCTAGAATCTGCTGCCTTGTCTACAAGGCCATATAGCATCTCCTCTATGGCCTTTTTGCTGCTTAAGCTGACCCAAGGAGGATAAAATGAACTGCAGGCTAGATGGATAAGGATGCGCAAGGCGCGTGAAGATGGGCAATGGAAAAATTGGAGGGCCTAAAAACAAAAAAACACCGCAGAGTCCATCTCTGGGTGTTGCTTTTAGATAATGATGGTAGCTATGACTGGAATTGAACCAGTGACCTCAGCATTATGAGTGCCGCGCTCTAACCAACTGAGCTACATAGCCACTTAGTGGCAGGGGTACAAGGATTCGAACCTTGGAAATGGCGGAATCAGAATCCGCTGCCTTACCGCTTGGCTATGCCCCAAATTCTTATCGTTGATGGCAGGGGTACCTGGGCTCGAACCAGGGCGTGACGGGATCAAAACCCGTTGCCTTACCACTTGGCTATACCCCTAACTCAACTTTAAGAGGCGTTGTCGTTCGTGACAACGGCGCTCATTATAGCGAATCCAAAATCAGAGTCAACAGTTTTTTTTATAAATTTTTCAAAATTTTAACATTTAGCCTGCTTTTATCCTCACAAAACGGCTTTTTTATGCCTTTTAAGTTCTATAAAATTTTTTGCACTTTCAGGCACCATGATGGGCTTGAAGCCATCACTTTTTTCTACCCCTAAGCTAACTATTTTCATAGGATGCTAATTTGCCACTGTCTTTGAGCTCTTAAGATGATAGTAAGAGCACTCCTCCTTTCATTGCTTTGTTTGTCTTTAAGGGGAGTGACTTAACTAAATCTCAAAATTGAGGCGCGCTTTTGTAAGGAACATGAGGTGACACCAAAATGGACAATACACTCTTCATCTCATCTAAACACGTTAAATTAGGTTTAGGCTTAATGGGCTTAGTGCTCTTAATGCCAATAAGTGGCTGTAGCTCTACTGAGGTTGAGGCTAATGACCAAGATAAGTCTTTGGTAGCGCTGTGGTCTCAAAGTCATAATGCAAAGGCTAAAGAGGCGGTAAAGCAAGCTGCCGTAGCTAAGGTGCGCCACGAGGCTCAAGAGCAAGCTCAGGCTCTGGCCGCTAAGCAAAGCTGGAGCGAGAGCAATGATGCCGCCTATAATCAATTACTCAAGAGCACCGATATTGTCTTTGATGAAAACTCAGGTACCTTTGTACACTCTACTCAGAGCAAGAACTATCGTGAAAGTCTGATAGAAAAGTACCGCTATCGCTATCAAGAGGACATGTTTAAACAAACTACAGCTCCCAGTAGACCATAAGATAGGCCCCAAGCTCGTCAATAGACCTGTAAGAAGTTCTTCCTTGCGCGATACGAAAAACTATTACCAAAAGAGCACTCGCCCCTGCCGCAATTGCTCTAACTACTATGAATACGATCCTGTGTACTATCAGCCTTGGCATCAGCGCTTTGATACCCCCCAAGTTCCAGCCCCAAGCTATACCCCTAAGACTTTTCACTAACTAAAAAAGCAAGGACACTAGTTCCTTGCTTTTGCGTTTTTGGGGTTTTACTTATTCTGTGCATTTGCCACTAGGCCAGAGGCCTACTTAGGCACGGCAGGAGTTGGCAGACCACCAGGGGGCACAAGCGGAGTGCCATCAGGGCCCGTGGCTACATTAGGGCCTGTTGGGGCGCCATGTGGTGGTGGCGGTGGCAAGACTACGTGGCCCTGACCTGGTCCTGGGCCTTGATGCACTGGTGGCAGGGTTGGAGTTGGCAGGCCATCAGGGGGTAAAAGCGGAGTGCCATCAGGGCCTGTAGCTACATTAGGGCCTGTTGGGGCGCCATGTGGTGGTGGCGGTGGATAGGCAACATTGCCATTATAGTGAGCATTGTTACCATAATACAAATAGCCGTCATAATAAAAACCGCCGCCATAATTGTTGTCTTTACTTGACTGCACAGTCACAGTATTGCCATTTTCATCGACATAAGAATAAGTGACTTGCGCGTCATTTAAGCGCTCTTGAGCATTGAGCTCTTGGCGATATTTAGCTATTTCATCAGGAGTGCCAATCATAGTAGGCGTTTTATTGCCATAGACCTTAATCTTTGGCTCTTCTTGAGCTAAGGCAGACCATGATGACATGGACATACCTACTACTAAAGCGAGCATTAATGGTGCTGTCCTCATAGTAATCTCCTCTGGTGAGTTTAAGAGCACGATCTCTTATTGCTAACTAACGGCGCGCCTACAGCAAACTACATAGCGCTAATGAACAAGGGCAGGCTTTTGTTCTTTTTCCTCTAGAGCGCTAGGAGCTGCGGCACTAGCTGCCTCTGGGCTAGGAGCTTGGGCACTGCCTGCTGGAGCTGCTGTGTTGCTATCGTTATCCTCTGAGAGGATGGCAGATAAGGCCGAGGACTTACGGGGAACTAAATCATTAGGAGCTAGGGTATCGACATCAAGATTGGTAGGCACAAGACTATCTGCCGAGGCAGGAGCTAAGGAAGCGGCCACGCTTTGCTCTGGGCTAGCACTAACAGGGCTTAAGGATGCTTGTTGCATTTGACGGGTATCAGGCAAGCTTTGCTGCTCACCATAGGAGCCTCTTTGGCTAGCTAAGGCCGCAGCTGAGGTTTCTAAAATGCGATAGTCCTTAGCTTCAATCTTGAGCTTGAACATATTGCGCTCGACCTCGCCAATAATTTCGATGAGCTGATCTTTATGAACATAGGACCAATCGACATCATCATCGAGCTCTACTTCAATGGAAGCGCCATTTTCATCGGTAAACTCGTAACTGCTCTTGTGCAAAAAATTAGTCAGGCGACCACGTAAAATCACGGTTTCATCATCGCGGCCATGACTTTGGATTACAGCAATGGAATTGAGGTGATTAGCAAAACCTTGCGGGCCAAAGTGATGGCCTGCATGAGCAGGTGCACAAAGCAAGCTCATACCTAAGAACAGCGCAGCTGAACCTAACATAAACTTATGTTTAGCTAATAGTACTGGGTACTTACAGATATGTGAGTCAGTGAACATAGCTTCGCTTCCTAAATCAATGGCTCCCACGTCTAATTCCTAATAATGGGAGGCAAAGATCTGCTACCTTAAGAGCCACGTCGGCAGAAGATCGTTTTTAAACTAACTAAGACCTCAAGAGCATGTCATTGTTTAAAAAAGCTCAAAAGGGCGCGGCGCACGCTTACTTAGTCCGCTACTCTAGCTAGAGTCGAGTGTTGAAATTTATATATATGGCAACATACTAGTGGTGACAAATCCTAGTGCTTGCAAGCACTTTAGTATGTTTTACAATGAGATATCTTAATCATTGCAAATTAGCTTTTACTTAGGCAAAGTACAAAAAGTTAGGTGATTAAGTTGCTCAAATAAGGGATTTTGCACCTTAGGACGCCTTGAAAAATAGTATAATGGCCCGCTTTTTAGTATTTTTGGGAACACTCAACAACTAGAGGTTTTTTGCGTTTATGAACGAAATTACAGCCATTAAGCTCAATAGCAACGTTAAGCTTCAAATGGGTACTTTTCACGTAGCTGTATGGGGCTGCCAGATGAATGTCTACGATGGCGATCGTATTCGTGACCTAATGACCGCCTCTGGATATGTAGAGCAAGCAGAGCCTCAAGGCGCCAATGTCATTATCTTAGTGACCTGCGCGGTACGCGCCAAGGCTGAAGATAAGGTCTTTAATCAATTAGGCGCATGGCGACATCAAGGCATTATCAATGATGATACCGTCATTGCCTTAGGTGGCTGTGTAGGCTCAGAGCTGGCTCATAAGATCATTGAAATTGATCCCAAGATTGCCATTGTTTTTGGCCCACGTACTGCCCATCGCCTGCCAGCTATGGTCGCACAATATCGTGCTACCCATGAGAGCGTAGTAGATGTTAATGCCGAGGCTTTAGAGAAGTTTGATGCCCTCCCAGAGCAAGGCCGTCGTGGCCCCAGCGCTTTTGTTACCATTATGGAAGGCTGCTCTAACAATTGCACCTACTGCATTGTGCCTCACACTCGTGGTGAGGAGGAGTCTCGCCCTGAGCAAGACATTATTGATGAGGTCATTACTCACGTAGCCAATGGTGTCAAGGAAATTCACCTCTTAGGCCAAAACGTCAATTCATATCGCGGTTTAGCTCCAGATGGCTCTATTAGCAAGTTCTCTTCTTTACTCTATGAGATTGCTGCCATTGAGGGCGTAGAGCGTTTGCGCTTTACCACCTCCAATCCAATGGAATTTACCGACGATATTATCCAAGCCATTGCTGACTTACCTATTATTGCTGATGCCATTCACATCCCTGTGCAATCAGGATCTGATCGTATCTTAAAGCTCATGCACCGCAACTATACTGCCGACTCTTATCGTCAGTTAGTCGCCAAGTTACGCAAGGCCCGTCCAAATATCTTTATCTCCACCGACATTATCGTAGGCTTCCCAGGCGAGACCGATGAGGACTTTGCCCAAACTATGCAATTAGTCGATGACGTTAAGTTTGATGCCAGCTTTAGCTTTATTTACTCCAAGCGCCCTGGCACCCCTGCAGCTGAGTACGAAGATGATGTTCCTGTAGCGCACAAGAAAGAAAATCTCTATGCTCTACAAGAGAAGCTTGAGAATTACGCCACCATGTACTCCCAAAGCCTCATGGGTACTACCCAGCGCGTTTTAGTAGAAGGTATTTCTCGTAAAAGCGAGCACGAGCTTAAAGCCCGTACCTCCAATAACCGTATCGTAGTCTTTGAGGGCAGCCGTGACTTAGTCGGTCAAATGGTTGATATTCGCGTGGTGCAGGTCATGAGCCACACTATGAAGGGCGAGCTCTTAGACAAAGGCATTATCCTTAACTAATCTTGCTTTGATATTGTTCGTTTAAGATTAACAGGCCTCTAGGGTGCAAAATCAGCCCTAAGGCCTTTTTTGATCGTATAATTATAGGCTTCGTGCCCTTAGTTAAGGTCTAAGGACCAAGTAAGATTAAGTTAATTGTTATCAAGGAATTTTAATGACCCAAGAGCATCTAGGTAAAGAAGGCGAAGGACGTCGCTTTAGTTTAGAGCCAGCCGATCGTAATCGTCTTGCCAATATGGTAGGTCCTGAGGATGAGAATTTAAGACAGATTGCCCAGCGTCTGGGAGTAGAGATCCTCAACTCGGGCGCTAATTTTAGTGTCCAAGGCCCTCATAAAATGGCTCTGGCAGCTGAGCGTATTATTAAGCAGCTTTATTTGGAAACCGCTCCTCTAGGCAAACAAAAGAAAGCCCAGTTCATTACTCCAGATAAAGTTAACTTAGCTATTATCGAAAACACTCACGTAGAAGCTGAGAACGAGGAAAGCCCAAATCCACTGGACTTTATGGACCAAGAGAGCCAATTAGAGCAAGCTGAAAATGCCCGTGCTACTATCAAAAAGCATGCGCAAAGCCATAAGGGTGGCCAAGGTGCCGATAGCACTGAGCGCGGTAGCGTAGGTGAGCTTTATCACAAAGCTTCCACCTTAAAGACCCAGCGCGGTGTTATTAAGGCCCGTACCCCAAATCAGGCAGGCTATATTAGCCAAATCATCTCCCATGATGTGAGCTTTGGTATTGGCCCTGCTGGTACTGGTAAGACCTTCTTGGCTGTAGCTGCGGCTGTCGATGCGCTCACCCGCAACGAAGTACGCCGTATTATCTTGACCCGTCCAGCAGTAGAAGCAGGTGAAAAGCTGGGCTTCTTACCAGGTGATTTAACCCAAAAGGTTGATCCATACTTACGTCCTTTATACGACGCCTTGTTTGAAATGCTAGGTTTTGAAAAGGTCGAAAAGTTAATTGAGCGTCAGGTAATTGAAATTGCACCTTTAGCTTATATGCGTGGTCGTACCTTAAATGACAGCTTCATCATCTTAGATGAGGCTCAAAACACCACCATTGAGCAAATGAAGATGTTCTTAACCCGTATTGGCTTTAACTCCAAGGCTGTCATTACGGGCGACCCATCCCAGGTTGACTTACCTAAGAATGTCCGCTCAGGTTTGCGCCATGCCATGGACGTACTCTCCAAGGTCGATGCCATTTCCTTTACCTATTTCTTAGCAGATGACGTAGTGCGTCACCCTGTGGTAGCTGCCATTGTTAATGCCTACGATGCTTGGGATAAGAAGGAAAAAGAAATCCAAGAGCGCGAAGGCAAAGAGCGCCGCGCCCGCCGCGATGGTTTTTTCTTAAAGCGCCTTCACTACGAGCGCAGCTATGAGGCAGCAGAACCTACCCCAGCCGACCTTAATGCAGCTGCGCCTAGTGCTACACATAGCGAGTATCAGCGCTCTTTAGAGGCTGATGTGGCCGCATTAAATGAGCAACAGGTCAAGGTAGAACAAGCATTTAGCACTGCTGATGACTTTGATGCCCTAATGGAAGATTTAATGGACGATAAGACACCCAAGAGTGAAAACCGCGACTAATTAGTCACTTATTGTCTACCTACAAAAGAGGCTGCCTTGCCCTCAAGGTCAGCCTCTTTTTACAGCTATTTATTCTTTGCCAAAAATTTTTTGTTGTTATGCAAAACATTGTTATTGATTTACAAGTAGAAGTTGAGGATGTAGAGCACATCCCAAGTCTTGAGAGTATGACTTTATGGGCCCGTAGCGCCTTTGAGTATGTCAACTATACTGATGATTGCTCTTTTAGCGCCTGCTTTGTTTCCAATGAGGAGATTCACGAGCTCAATAAGACTTATCGCAATATGGATAAGCCAACTAATATCCTCTCTTTCCCTTACGAAGAGCCAGAGGAGTTAATTGCTTTAGACCCAGAGCTTAGAGCTGAGCTTGACTCAAGTGACCTAAAAGACGAAGAACAAGAAGTCAATATGGGCACTTATTTGGGCGATTTAGTCATTGCTATGGACGTGTTAAAACGTGAGGCTCAAGAGCAACATAAGTCCTTAGAGGAGCATGCTGCCCACTTAATTATCCATGGGTGCTTGCATCTACTAGGCTATGATCATATTGAAGAGCAAGAGGCCCAAGAGATGGAAGGCATTGAAATTAAAGTTCTCGAGCGCTTAGGTTTTAATAATCCCTACGCTGACGATGAGATCTAGCGCGCCTTTTTGTTGATAGTACTCACGCTCCATAGGCTTCAGCGCTCAAAGCGCCTTAAGCTAGTCTATAATGAGCCCTATGTTTTTTTTTCAGGAGTTTTTGAAAACTTATCATGGAATCAGATCTTCCGTCGCAGCCGTCTTTTTTAAGTCGTACCCGCGAGCGTTTTATGCGTACCTTCTTAAAGCGTGGTCTGCCTCAAAATCAAAGTGAATTAGCCAAGGTTATCGAACAAGCAGGACAAGATGAAATCATTAACGAAGATACCGAGGATATGATCCGTGGGGTCTTTGACATCTCCCAGCGCCGCATTGCCGATATTATGATCCCACGCGCTAATATTGTGGCAATTGACTCACAAAGCACGATTTCACAAGCTATTGAGATCATTAAAAAGCACGGTCACTCCCGCTATCCTGTCACCAATGAGGATAAGGATCATATTGTAGGTATCTTGCTTGCAAAAGACCTGCTACCTTTGGCCAATCTTTGTGATAAGAAGATCTCTGAGTGTGACAATCTCTTGCGCAAGGCCGTTTTTGTCCCTGAGAGCAAGCGCGTCAATATGATGCTGCGTGACTTCCAAAAAGAGCACTTACACTTAGCCTTAGCCATTGATGAATATGGCGGCGTATGTGGCTTAGTCACTATCGAGGATATTATTGAGCTCATCGTGGGTGAAATTACTGATGAGTACGATCCTACTGAGACAGTAACTTGCATTGCCAAGAGTGGAGAGAATACCTATACCGTCCAAGGTACTACTCCTTTAGAGGAGTTTGCCGAATACTTTAACACTACCTTACCAGAGGTAGATGTCGATACTGTAGCAGGACTGGTTATTCACTTATTAGGTCACATCCCTCACCAAGATGAGTCAACCTCGTTTAATGAGTTTACCTTCAAGGTTTTAAACTCCAACTTACACCAAGTACGTACCCTTTTAGTCACCGTTAACCCTAAAGAAGACGACGCATAAGGGGGGTCTAAAAGCTCTTTTAAAGGAGCCTACAACAAGGGCCGTCAGGCATGATGCTTGACGGCCCTTGCTCGTTTTCCTAGCCCCTACTTGCCCCTAGATACTGCAAGCTTACAGTAAGGCAAGGCTTATTGAGGCTTTGTAGTATTAGGAGCAGGTTCTACTTTAAAGGGCTGACTTGGCAAAGCAACACTTTGATGAGGCAAGGATCCTTGGGGGGCAGCCTGCTCTTGGGCGCGCTCAAGTTCACTTGAATCTACCTTAGCATCTTTAAAGGGCTTGGTAGCCAAAGCACCCTCCTCAAGGGCCTTAGCTTTAGCAATGGCTTGCTTATCCAAGGCAGCTCGCTCTGGGGATATAAGGCCCTTGCCCAAAGGACAATGATAGGCGCGTCCTAAGAGATAAAACTCATCTTGGCCATAAAAAGGAGTATCCCAATTTGCAGGTGCTGGAAACATACGGTCATAACTTACTGCCATATTAGTTTCAACTAAGTGATTGCCGCCTAATTGGGCTGTTTGCAGCTTTAAGAGATTACGTGCCGCCAAAATACTAAAGGAACCGTAATTATTATGTACCTCACCTAAAAAGGTACAGCCCTCTACCTCATGCGGCAGAGCAGTAATCACGCTATCAATTTGCGCTTGTTCTAAATTATTGTAGGCACTACAGGCACTAACTGAGAGCGCCATTAATATACTTAGGCCTAAAGTTTTAAATCTCATATAGCTCTCCTGCTATCAGGCTGCGCCTTGTATTTTAATCATCCATGCCCTTAAATTTAAGCTTGTTACCTGGGATGCTCAAGTACTCATCGATAATTTGCAAGAGCGAACTTACAGGCTCAAATTCAATAACATAAGTCTGCACCTTATCCTCATCTTCCTCCTCTGGGCGCATATCCTCAGGTAAGACACTACCTGCATAAAGTCCAGGCTCAAAGGTAGATTCGTCATCGTCATCATAGTCTTGATCTTTAAAAGACTTATAACCAGCAATTGGTGGCTCTTTAAGCTCTGATGGCGCGGCAATTTCATCTATATCCTCAGGCAAGGACACTGCTACACTCTGATTTAGCGCGTAAGCGTTAGTATCACTCTCTTGGACCTCTTGGCTCTCATCTAGCTCTTGAACCTCAATTTGGGACTTAGTGTAAATCTCCTCAATGGAGAGCTTAAAATTCTTAGCTAGATCGTGATAGGTACTGTGATCAAAGAAAAACTCTTTAGGTTGTTTGTTTAAATAAGAACCATCTAAGAGCTCTTGAATGCTAAATGAGCGATAAGTAGGCAAAAGCTTACTCAAAGGTGATTGCGCCATAAAACTTATCCTCCTCGCAACAATCCATAGAGCTATTTTACCAAGAGCTCGCATGCAGATGCTTAAGCATTAAGTGAATTTAGTATGAGCAACAAAACTTAGGGTCAACTTGTAATCTAAGCACCCTTACAAGCTAATAAAGAGCTACTCTCTGGCATTATTTTGCTAGAATGAGTTGAAATTTTTCTATAGCACTTGTGGTGGTAGCAATGTCCTCTTTCTTGGTGAAATTACAAATATTTAGTAATGCTCAATTTTGGCAACGGGTTTTACACTCTAAGCTCGGTTTAAGCTTAAGCTCCATTGCCCTAGGACTGCTAGCTACCTTAGGCTTTGCCCCATATAACATGTGGGTAGTAAGCATGGTGTCTTTGGCCTTTGAGTTTTGCCTCATTGCCTCTTTAAAGACCAAAAAGCAGGTATTCTTTGCCACCTTATGCTATTTTACTGCCCTTAATACCATTACTTTAGAGTGGCTCAACTTTGTTATGGTCGACTTTGGTGGTCTGCCATATATAGTCTCATTTAGCATTGAAACGCTCTTTGCCTGCTATTTGGCTATTTTCCATGCTGCTTTAGCCACCCTAGCCTTTAAATTCTCCTTACAAAAGTACCAAGCTCCTATTGAGGAAGCTGACGAGGATAGCTTAGAGGACGATGAAGAGGCCGTCGAGTGTGCCGACAGCTCCATGATGGGCTCTTTGATTCCGCAAGGCATTACCCAAAACTACCTTTTCCCCATTTTAAAGATGGCCTCAGGCAAGGAATATCGCTTCTTTAAAAATGCCTTCTTACTGTGTTTCTTACCTGTAGCTTTAATTAGTGCTGACTTTATTATTGGCTGGCTCTTTACTGGCTTTCCATGGATGTACTTTGGCTATAGCGTCCTTGAAGGTCCATTTTCTGCCTACGCTCCTTTAATGGGCGTACGTGGTGTGAGCCTGATTTTATTTATTTGTGCAGGCTCTTTGGCCTTGGCTATCGAAAGACGCTATATCTATTTACCCTTAGCAGGTGTCTTATTCTTATTTGGCATCTTTATCTTAGGCGTTAAGTACACTGCTCCACTTCCAGCTGTTAAGGTCGTAGGTATTCAAGGCAATATTGAGCAATCCATTAAATGGGATCCGCGCCATACCTTGCCAAGCATTGATAAATACATCAATCTGTCCATGCCGCACTTTGGCACCAGTGATGTCATTGTCTGGCCTGAGTCAGCTATGCCTGTATTCTTTGAGCAAGTAAAGCCCCTCATTGCAGACATGAATAAATTTGCCTACCAAAAAGACACAGCCATGTTAATTGGTATGCAGCGCGTTACGCCTAAGAGAGTTAGCTTTAACTCCATGTTCTTATTAGGTCAAAGCCCTAATTTAGAGGAGCTCCAGACCTATGATAAGCGCCAATTAGTACCTTTTGGTGAGGTCGTGCCTTTTGCTCAATACACTCGCTCCTTAGGTTCAATTTTTAACTTCCCAATGTCAAGCTTTACCCCAGGTGTCTATGAGCAGCAGCAAATGCACTTAAAGAAACAGGATTTATACCTCATTCCTGCCTTATGCTATGAGTCTATTTTTCCAGAGCTCATGACCTCACTGCACGATGACAAAACCAATGGCATTATTATGATCTCCAATGACTCTTGGTATGGTGACACCCGTGGCCCCCAAGAGCATTTAGCCATTGCCCAAATGCGCTCTTTAGAGATGCAAAAGCCTATGATTCGTGTGACTAACTCAGGTATTACTGCCTATATCAATGAAAAAGGTGAAATTGTAAAGCGCTTAGATTCCAATATTGATGGTGTCTTAGAGATGGACTTTGTCCCAACCAAGGGTATGACCCCTTATGTACGCTTGGGCAATATTCCACTGTACATTATCTTGTTGCTCTTAGTAAGCCTAGGCTTTTATTTACGCTCCCAAGACCAAGATGAGCGTCTGGCTCAATTAAAAGAGCTGATTAGACCTTAGGGTGTATATTTGGCGCAAACCTTGCTCTAAATAGTGCTAGATAGCAATATCCACATTAGATTGCGCCTTTTCTGTGAATTTGAGGGCAAAACATCATATAATTTAAAAGCAAGAGTTTTACTTTGTCTTTTTTGCTGAAAAGACAATATGAGAGTTAGTTTATTGCTCAGTGCGTAGAGGAAGGAAAAATGCGCGAGATTTTCTTTAGCAGCTCACAAGTATTAACTTATATTTTAAAGAGATGCTACCTTAAGAAGTATTACATCAACCAAGCTAAAGCCCAACGCTTGTTGTATTGCAGCTATGGCTCCATCATGGGCTTGTTTGATATGCGTCTTACCGATGAGCGCCCTATTACTTGGGAAGCTGGTCCTATTTTCCCTCGTGCTCTTTTTGACCATATGCACCACCAGCTTAATTTCTCTGACCAGTACAATCCTTTAGAGCAAAAGCTCTCTCAGCCAGCTTTAATCTACGTTATCAACCAAACTGTCGATAACTTTGCTCCTTTATCCCAAGAGGAGGTTACCAAGTTCTTAACCGATCCTGGTACTCCATGGTATGAGGCCTCCAATGGTGGCGAGAACTTAGGCGTCATTATGGAAGATGAGCTTATTCGCAACTACTTCATCAAGCACGTAGTTGATCCTGATGCCTACTGCGGTCCTAATATGGAAATCCCAATTCCTACAGATCCACGTGCTGAGAATATTTGGGCTTAATGTAAGAGCCATTGACCTTCCCCAAATTAAAAAACCTCCCATACCCTCAACTTAACAGGTATGCGGAGGTTCTTTTTTGCAAACTACTTTTGTTAGTGGAAAGCACTTTACTCAAAGCTCATGGTGCATAACGCTTTAATACAGCTCAATTAACCTTGCTCTTCAGTACCTAAGATTAACTGCCCTTTATTCTTTTGATCATTGCTGACATGAAAGAGCAAAGAGTAATCAAAGTAGGTTCCTTGGCGATCTTTAAAAGTAGGTCTTCTTTCATTGTTCACAAACTTTTGGATTTGAGCTTGCGTCATATTTTTATTGACCTTAACGGCCGCCGCATATAATTGCTCACGTTTGACATTAAAAGGCATTATTGGCTGCACTAATTGATGGCCCTTGTGCTTTCTATAGCTCTCATAGCACTTCTTTGTGAGATCAGAGTGACCTATAGGCAAGACCTCATTGGCTCCTTCAATCAATCTATCAATTTTGCTTGGAATTTGCTCTACATATAAATCACGTAAGGACTCTTCTTTTTCCTGCACTAAATCCAAGATACGCTCTTGCTCATAGAGCATCTCATTGCTTACAACTAAGTTAGGGGTATTATAAGGATCTGCTACTGTAGACATCACTACATCAGGAGTATCGTCCTTAGCTTGCTCCTCTTGCTTATCTACTTTGGCATTGTGTTTGAGAATGTACTCGAGCTTAAATTGCTTGTTCTTTTTCTCATAAGGATCGACATAGCCATTAGGCAGATCATCTAAAGAAATCATCGCATCAACCTTGCCCTCTAAATGAGCTGCTACCACCTCACGTTGGGTGCTTAAAGCAGCTTTACTCATGCCATTTTCTTGGGCATAGTCTAGAGATTGCTTGATAGTACCTCTTTTGAATGAACTATTACGCTTTTGCTCACGCTCTTGATACTCTTTTAAGCCTACCATGCAGCTATCTTTGAGGTCATTGGCAATCCTATCTTCTAATTGCTGGAGATTATTAATTAAAGAGCGGTAATTAGTAAGCACGTCCCCATCATTGATGATGAGCACCTCACGCAAATCATCAGCATAGTCGCCTAAAGCAAATAAGCCACGCAGCGTTGGACTATAAGCACTAAAACACAAGCCATACTTATGGCCGTCATGACAGGGGCCTTTAAAGGAATTTTTCAAATAAAATCCAATATCAATGTCAGTTATTGCTCCTAAGTATGGCTGATTTAAATTACTATCTAAGCGCATCCACTCTTGCATTAAGGCTTGTGCATAGTCGATGTGCATCATATGCAAGTGTACATCTGCACCTAAGTAGGAAATCTTTTGGAAAATTGGATCGCCTGTATATTCTTGCTCCTTGCTATCAAGCATCATTTGATTTAAGTCTAACAGACTTAAATTTAAAGCCTTGTTCATATTTTTCTTAAAGGCAATATCATTGTTTTTAACGATTTCAAAGTCGATTGGCTTGCTTACAGACAGGCTTTTAATCTCACGCTCACTAATATAGCCATAGTCAAATTGGGCAGAATGGGAAATGCCGCTCATGGTGGCCATATCTAGTTTCTGGTCAGCAATAGCTACAAGGCTCTTGGATAGACCAAGACCAATGAGCATAGCAAAGACCATAAAATCCCAAAACTTGCGCATAAAGATAGGATTAGACCTCACAATAAATGAGCTTAGAAACGTATAGCCTAAGTTTTTTAGCTAACATAAAACTTAGGGAGGCAACACAACAAACTTACTTTAGATTGATACAACTCAATGCCCTATTTTAGAGAGGAGCATATATAGACAAAACGTCAAAAAATATACGGTTGAATAGATATTTCATTATAAGGCACAAAAGCAATTACTTAACGCATAAACAGCAAATAATTATCAATTACCCTCACGGGCAATTCGCCTGTATGTACAGGGCTATTATTTAGTTAGCATGATAGAATGTTTACCAGATAGCAATTTCCTTTAAAAATGCCGTTATCACAATTTTGCTAATTAAATAGCATGCTTTATGCAGGCATATATTAGGATCTGCAATTAAGATCTTAATCTCTTAAGTTTTGTTTCCTTACTACTAGAGAGCGCTTTTGCTAGTAGCTTTAGGTCTTGGGTTTTGTTTTAATGAGCACTAATATCGATAATCGCCTCCACAAGAGTAATGATACTCCTAGTATGTCGCTAAAATCTGCTTTGAGCTTAGGCTCGGAGTCTGAGAGCGCCCGCACAGTTTCGATGAATAAGGCAGCTACCACCACTTACTTAAATTCTCTTTCTTATGAGCAAGATGATGTAGGTGATAGCCTGTCACGCTCCATGAATAAGCTCAACCAAAGTTTATCCCAAGCTGCCTCTGCTAATCATGAAAGCGCCGTTGATGAACAAGCAGAGAAGATGGCTGTCTATAGCAAATTAGCAGGTAAGCTCATTGACCGCGATAGCTCTTTACAAGAGAAAGTAGCCCAAGATCTCTCTAAAAATAGCAATATCGTTCGCACCAAAGACGCCTCCGAGTCGCTCCAAAAAGCCATGGGTAATTTACCTTCTGCGCTCAAAGAAGGCACCCAAGCTGGCAAAGACTTAGCAAAGTTCATGGTAGAAAACCTAGTTACCTTAAGCGATCGTAAACAAATGGGTGCAGGCTTAGAGCGAGATCTAGCCGTAAGACAAATCAATATTCCTAAGAGCCAGCCTAATAGCCGCTTACAAAACGCCAGCTCCAAGGTCTTAAGTGCCTCGATTGAATATGTTAAAAACAATCAGCCTGAGGTTTTAACTAAAATTGCCGCTCAAGAAGCTAGCCAAGCTAAAGCCCAAAGCCAAGCGGCCTTAGCCTCAGAAACCATGAACAGCGCCAAGAGTACCGATAATAGCGACGCTCCAGATAGTACTTACTTAAGTGCGCTTAAGGCCCAGCGAGCCCAACAAAATAAAACTCAAGCTCCAGATACCAGCACTAAGCCAAGTGCTCCACAAGATAAGATTAGTGCGGAAATTTCCAAGCGCATTCATAATCTCATTGCCCAAGCTGCCCAAACTGCTAAAAGCGGTAATTTAATCAACCTCTCTCCTGAAGAGGCAGAGCGCTTCGATCGCACCATTACTAGCCAAAATCAACAAGCTCAAGTAAAAGGTGATCCACTAGAGCGCATCTTGAGTAACACTTCAGTGAATGCCGCTGATGGAGAGCTGCCACCACCTAGCAAGCAGACTCCAGAGGCTAATGTAAGACAACTATCCTTATCTGAGCTTTCAGCTCGTGCAAGCAAGTTACAAAGCCAATTCCGTCAAGAGCGCATGCGCATTGTGCAAGAGGGCAAATTACCCGATCCTGCCCAAATGCCAGAAACTAACTTCGATAAGGATTCTATTAAGGCAACTATCGACGCTAGCAAGCAGCAACAAGAGAGTGTACAAAATCAACAACGAGCTTCTCATACCTCATCTTTATACGAAAGCTTAGCCCGCGCTCGTAGCGCCTTTAGCGCCCATAACATCACCAGCGAGGCCGCCGCCCAAGAGCAGCCTGCTACTACCGAGAGCAAGCCAGCCCCTCAGACCACCGAGCAAAAGCCTGC
>Tim_p2__coassemble_739_pt1 | contig 16737 bp, 5 predicted proteins | sample Tim_p2__metabat2_low_PE_020 | metagenome-assembled genome bin Tim_p2 | reverse complement strand
TTTAGCCCTTAATACCCATTCTATAGTTACATATTTTTAATGCAAGGAATGGGGGTCTAAGTAAGGTTTCAATAGTGCTAGCTTAGGTATTTTTAGGTAGGAACTTGTAGAGACAAAAAAGCCTAGATTAGCATATACGCTAGCTCTAGGCTCTTTAGCATTATCGGGTGCCGTAAACCACAATGGTTTTGCCATGGGCATGGATGAGGTGGTTTTCTTCCATCATCTTTAAGATACGACCTACAGTCTCACGAGAACAGCCTACAATTTGGCCAATCTCTTGACGAGTGATCTTGATTTGCATGCCATCTGGGTGGGTCATGGCTTCTGGCTGGTGAGCTAAGTTTAATAAGGTCTTAGCAATGCGGCCAGTAACGTCTAAGAATGCTAAGTTGCCTACTTTCTTAGAAGTATCGGCAAGACGAGTTGCCATCTGAGAGGACAGACGCATTAAGATCTCTGGATTTACCTGGACTAATTGCTTGAACTTATTGTAGGAAACTTCTGCTACTTCACAAGCAGTCTTAGCTTTAACCCATGCAGTACGGGTTGGATTTTCATCAGAGTCATTGAATAAACCAAGTTCACCAATGAAATCACCCTGATTTAAATAAGTTAAGATCATTTCATGGCCGTCATGATCTTTAATTACCACTACTACAGTGCCTTTTACGATGTAATAAAGGGTCTCGGCCTTTTCGCCAGCATGAATAATGGTAGATTTTTGTGCATACTTATGAATATGACACTGACTTACAAACCAACTAATGGTGCTATCAGCAGGTGGTTTAACCATAATAAAAACCTTAGATGCTAAAAACAATCATGCACAAAGCACGATCAATGATGTCTGTTACAAAAGGAGTTCCTGAGCTTAACAGAGATGGACTATAGATGCCGCTAAAGCATGGAATAGTAGGTCTGCTGATTGCCTCGCAATTCAGGTTTGTAAAACCGACATCCTCCCAAAGATAAGCGCTTTTAGTGCCTTATGTGTGCTAACCAATGCCCCTTGTTAAATAGGGGATCTTTAAAGTGGAGAGCAACTTTTGACTAAATGTTAGATAACTAACTAAGCTAAACTTAAGAAAGTTAGTATCTTAGTTATCAAGATACCATTAATTGAGGCAATTAACACATCCTTTTGCTAAAAAAAGCTTAACAAAAGCAAAGAAAATAGCTTAGGCGTATCTGTGCTCTCGTTTTAAAAGCGCACATTTGACGCAAAACACGCCCTATTGTTAGTTATTAGCTTTTAAAAGCCGAATATCTCATAGTTCGCTAATGATACTACTTTTCATTATGCAAAGATACCTTATATATAAGTGTAATTGAATGTAAACACTGTGCACGTAGCCCAAGATTTTACACATAGCTAGATTAAGGGATATCTTACTATAGTCCCGCAAATACCGTGCTTGTTGCACACTGTTGTGCTTTTTGCCCCAAGATTGGCCAAAATAAGGCAACTTAACCATATTTTTACCATTAACCACGCAAGGTACTGTTTGTAATTAACCTCTCTCCTAGATAAACAGATGAGCCCTGTAAAAAAACAGGCTGGCTCATGAAATACTCAGTTGGTCTCATGCTGCTATATATTGACCATATTGCCTTGAATTTCATAAACTTTGTGGATATTACTACTAATCTTGAAAGGAAGTGCCAGCATGAAGCCTCTATTAACGGTTGCAGCCTTAATTGATTCTGCAAAAGATTTTTGTGAAATGATGTCCAAGATAGATCATGAGTCTTTGTTGGGTGTTACTGACGGTAAGGCTGTTGGTACCTATGTAGAGCATATGTTCCAAGACTTTCTTGTAGAACGCTATACCCTTAAAGTTGGTAATAGTGCACTGGGCATTGACTTGCCTGGTGACAATATCATGACTGATATAAAGGTCACTTCTGTAGACAAACCTCAGTCAAGCTGCCCTTTTAAGAATGCTCGCCAAAAAATCTTTGGCTTAGGCTATAATCTTCTAGTTTTCGTATATGGCAAGCAAGATATTGATGGCGTATGTCACTTGCGCTTTACCACTTGCACCTTTATAGAAAAGCAAAGAACTGCTGATTACACTATTACCAAGCGCCTTAGAGAAATGATAGTGGATGGTTCCAACAAGGACGATATTATCGGCTTTTTGCAAGATAAAAATGTCCCTGGTGATGATATTGTCTATAACGATTTAGCTGATGAGATTCTTGCCCATACCCCAGAACAAGGCTATTTAACTATTAGTAATGCTTTGCAGTGGCGTCTTTCATATGGAAGGGTGATAGCATTAAGTAATTCAGTGCCAGGAGTTACCAATTATGAGTGGTAAGCGCGAGCGCGGGGATTACCAGACTCCAATAGCCTTTGCTAAGGCAGTGTGTGCCTTTCTTAAGCAAGAACGCCAGCTCTCTTATGAGGTGGTCATTGAGCCTACATGTGGTGTGGGGTCTTTTATTAAGGCCAGCTTAGTCTTTGAGCCGCAGCGCGTATATGGTATTGAGCTCAATCCTGAGTATTGCCAACAATGCGCTCAGGACAATCAAGATGAGCGCGTGAGGATTATCCAGAGTGATTGCTTTGCCTTTGATTTTGCCTCATTGGCAGGGGATAAATCGACCTTGGTTATTGGAAATCCGCCATGGGTGACTACGAGTACTTTGTCCTCTTTGGGCTCTAACAATTTGCCGCCTAAGGCTAACTTTAGAGGGCTCAAGGGTTTAGATGCCCTGACAGGGGAGAGCAATTTTGACATTTGTCAAAGTATTATTCTAAAGCTCCTTGCAGCCTTTAAAGGCACGCATACTACCATTGCCATGCTGTGCAAGACTTCAGTTGCGCGTAGTGTCTTTACGGAGCTGGTACGCCAGCAGATTAGTTGCCAAGAGTGTGCCCTCTATGAATTTGATGCCCTCAAGGTCTTTGGGATTTACGCCAGTGCAGGATTATTCTTAATTGAGTTAAGTCCCCATGCGCCAGGAGTGCCTGCTAGCTGCGCGGTGTATGACTTGGAGCAACCTCACAAGCTTAAAAGTCGTTTTGGCTTTGATGAGCAGGGGCGTTGGTATAGCAACTTATTAAGTGCTCCTGTCGCTGATTTAGAAGGGCCGTGCTGCATGGAATGGCGCCAAGGCGTCAAGCATGATTGTGCCAAGGTCATGGAACTTATCAAGCTCTCTGAGGGTACTTTCACTAATGGCCTCAAAGAGACAGTAGAACTTGAAGAGGATATTGTCTTTCCGCTTGTAAAAAGCAGTATGCTCAAGCAGCCGCTAATTACTGAATTTAGCAAATATGTCATTGTCACCCAGCGTAAGATTCGTGAGGATACAGCGCATTTAGCTGCTGCTGTACCTAAGACTTGGGCCTATCTTACTGCCCATGCTAAGCTTTTTGATAAGCGCAAGAGTTCTATTTACCAAGGAGCACCTGTCTTTTCTATGTTTGGCATAGGTGAGTACTCCTATGCACCTTACAAGGTTGCCATTAGTGGCTTTTACAAAGAGCCGTTATTTGCGCTTGTGTATGATCCTGATGGTAAGAGCGTCATGGTAGACGATACGGTATATTTTTTGAGCTTTGAGAATTTTGAGGAAGCCTACGTAGCAATGCTCTATTTAAATTCAGAGCGGGTACGACACTTTTTAAAGAGCTTAGCCTTTTTAGATGCCAAGCGACCTTATACCAAAAAGCTCCTCACGCGCTTAAGCTTTCACAAGCTAGTAAAGCACATTGCCTTGAGCGAGCTGCAAGCTTGCGAGCAGGCCCTAAAACTAAGGTCGCGCGTCACTCAGGGCATGGTAGAGCACTTTACTAAGCTACCTGCCCTGCAAATCAAAGACATTTAGCAATAATAGTATTTTTACACCGCCTTTAGCGCTCTGGGGTATAAAGACTGAGTACTCAATTGCATGGAGTGCCAAGGCAGGCATGCTGCCAAGCAAGGCCTGCCACTGGGCTAAAGGCCTTGTTCGTTAACTTAGGAATGAAGAGCTTGGGACTACTGGCTAATAGCTAAGCGCTCTTGGTAGTCTTGGCAGATGGCTTCGATGATCTCGTAGATGTTCTCATCACTGACAAAGCCTGATTGGGCATAGTTGGTAGTAGAGAACTTGCAGATCATATGGCCACGGCCGCTTAGGGCTGAGGCATCTAATTCCTTATCATCAAGGATGATTTGGGAGTTGACGCGATCGCTAGTTTTAAGCGCAATACGATTGCCCAGTTGCGACTTAATATTGGAGTCCATGATCTTGGCATCAGGTCTTTGGGTAGCCAAGATGACATGAATACCCGTAGCGCGCGCCTTTTGGGTAATACGCTGAATATATTCAGTAGCTGTGTTCTTAAATTCCTTGTCGCTAAACCAGTCAGCAAACTCGTCCATGATAAAGAAGATACGGCCCATACGGCCACGCTCATAGGCACAGCAGTATTTGTTGTAATCATCAATATTGCGGACATAGGCACGCATATTCCCTGTTTGGTCTTTCATAAAGCGACCAAACTCTTGGATTTCTACATAGCGCATATCCATCAGCTCAGTTAATTCTTTGAGCTTGTCTAAGGCTTGTTCCTTATCTGTAATAATGCCTCGTTGCTTTAAGTGCGGTAAGTCTTCAAAGATACCAAACTCAGCACCCATCTTAGGATCGACTAAGACTAGCTCGAGCTCTTGTGGCAAGTTAGTAATGGCCATATCCAAGATAAGGCAGTTAAGCAGTACTGATTTACCAGAGCCTGTAGAACCTGCAATCAAGGTATGAGGCTGCTCGGCGCGCAGATCTAAATAGACTACTTGGCCTGTCTCCTCACCTAATCCTAAGACAAATTGCGAGTTATAGCCACGATAGCGCTGACCTGCGACTTCATAGTAATCGTAGTTAAACTTACGGGCGCTTAAGAGGGCAAAATAAGGCACCTTAATGCGCTTTTCCGACTTGATATAAATATCAATTTCACGGGACTTGCCACGAATACTACAGATATCAACACCATAGGTAGTTAAGAGCTTGTCAGTAATGCGCTTAATCTTGGCAATTTCAAAATTGTCATTACCCTCAAAGCTAAAGATGGCACCATTAGCTGTAATCTTAGAGTTCTTCAGTACAGGGCGTAGACCTGACTTCTTTAAGCCAGTAATGAGATTGTGCTCATTGTCTTTCACAAATTGCAAAGTCTCAGGATTATTAAAGTCAATATGCTCAGTACTTTGAGCTACCAAGTGCTGCATGCGTGGATGCTCGAGCCAAAACTCTTCCAACTCTAAATTGCGCTCTACCACAGGGGCACTATCGACAGTCGCTGTACTTTCAGCACTTTCAGCCTTGCGCTCTTCCAAGCTGACAAAACGTGGCGGCAAGGACTTAACTGCATGATGCTGCCAAGCATTGAGCGATTGAGCCGAACGCATCTGATGTGGATGCCCCTCAGGTGGCTGATTATCCAGAGGCTGAGCCTCGTGAGGTTTAATCTCTGGAGATGGCGGCTCTATGAGCTGAGCTGCCTGAGGATAAGGCACAGTCTCAGGCTTAGTTAGTGGAGCAGCGCTTGGAGAGGCTTGGGTATTAGCATGCTCTAAATTTGGCATGGCACTAATGCTAAGAGCTTGTCCCCATGGGTTAGTAACGTCTTTGCTCTCACTGGTAGTTAGTAAATCCTCACCAAAAGGATCCTCACTCTCTAAGCTCTCGGAGCCTACGATATTGGCAGATAGCTCATTGTCCCAAGCTAAAGACGCATCGTGAACTGCACTTGCCTTGGTACTTGGGGCCTTGCTTGAAACTGTGGCGCTCTTTTCAGGGCTAAGTAAGTTAGTCTCATTAGAAGAGTTAGCAAGTAAGTCAGGATCTACCAAGGTAGCACTTGCATTAGCTGTCAGGCTCTCCTCTAAAGCTCCAAGCGCAGCAGGCTCTGCCAAGCAAGTTGCCTCTGGGGATACTAAAGAGTCATCACTTAAATCTAAGTCTGCAAGCTCGGTACTTACTGCCTCTGGGCTTGAAGCAGGAGCAACTGGGGCCTCCTCTTCATTAGAGGCAGGCTCGGTAAGTTCAGTAGTGAGCTGATGTGGCTCTAAGTTAGTAGCTGTCTCTGCGCTCTTAGCAGTAAGCTCGGGGGCAGCGGCGCTCTCTACTGCGCTACCAGCTTGCAGTTTAGTAGGCTCAGTAGCTGGTACGCAAGTATCTGTATCCTCCTTTTCGTATGCATCGCTCTTGGCTTGGGCATGGGGCAGCGGTGTGTCCTTAGCGCTTAACTCTATAAGCTCAGCCTCTGGCTCGAGCGTAGCGCTATCTTGGGCGGGCGCTTGAAATGCGTCGTGAGCTTGCTGCTCCTCTAAAGACAGCTCTAGCTGTTGGGCTTCTACCAGTGGGGCCTCGAGTTTGCTTGGCAGGGCCATGGAGGTTGCATCCAGTGACTGATCCTGCACCTGAGCCTCTACAGGTCCAGCCTCAGGCTGGGCAAGCTGGGAGATGAAGTCGACTTGGGTGAGGTAGGAGGTGATGAGCTGGTTGCTATCGGCCTTGGACAGATAGGTCAAGGCGTGTTCCTGATCGTCACTTAAATAGAGCTTCATTAAGTGGGCAAGAGCATCCTTGTAAATCTTGATTTGCATTACAGGATATTTGCCATTGTTATTTTTATGGGCGCCCAATTGGGTAATGACTTGGCTCTTATTGCTGCCAGGGCCTAAGAGGCGACCTGACTTGTTGGCCTTGTCAAAAGTCATATCTTCATCAGAGCAAGCATATACGCAAGAGACACCCTTTAAGATAATATCGACCTGACCTCGGCGGATGAGCTCTTGGATTTGAACAAAGGTATCACCAGAGACGGCCAAGAAATTGGCGCCTTGATTGTGCTCTTGCTCAGTAGCTGACCAATGGGCATTGCTAAGGATCATATCGGCTAAGCGGCTTAACCAAATCTTGCGATCGCCATTGAGTGCTGTGCCATTTTGATTTAAGGCTAAGTAGAAGTTTTGCGTCGAGCTTTGGGTCTGGGATATAGACTTAGCTGCGGCCTTATCATTAGGCTGCTGGAAGAACTTTGACTCCAAGATGAGCAAAGCAAGTACATAGCGTGGGCGCTCTTGGGTCTGTGGGCTTGTGTTCTTAAAGAGACTGGCGTGATTATATTGGGCGCTATCTGGATGCAATTGACGCTCGTAGAGTTGCAGACCCACGATATCGGCACGTAGCTGCTGCTTTTTACCAAAGATAGCTGCATAGTCATCTAAGGACACAAAGGTAGGCTCACTTAAAAGAGCCTTGGCTTTAAGTTCATGCTCTAAAGCGCGCAGCACATATTTACCTAAGTACTTGGAGAGTACTAGGCCCATCATTTCATAGACATTGATGCGCTTGTTTTGGGCATGGAGCAAGATAGAGCCTGAGATGGTAATAGCATCATGGCGGATGCGCTCACAGGCCTTATGCATGCTCTCTTGGTTCTTTAAGAGCTTGAATTGCTCTAAGAGCTCTTGCAAGTGATACATGCTATTGAGATCAGAGCTAGTAGAGGCCACCATGAAGTTTAAAGCATAGTTGCGCAGCTTATTGTAGTAAACCACGTCAATATCGTGGCTAATGAGCATATGACGGCACATGAGATCATCAAAGTACACGACCATATCAGAGCGCTGCTGGACTTGCTCTATAAGCTCACTCATCATTAAAGAGTCTGGACTGTGCTTGGAGTCATCCAAGGTTTGCTCAAAGAGCGGCACGCCGATACAAGGCACCAAGGATTGATTTGGGGTCTGTTTGTTGGTGCTTAAGTGATAATCAAGCTCCGAGAGCTTAGCTTTTGCACTGGCAAAGAGATCACTTTTGCGCTCAATTAAGTAATAGAAGCTATGGAAGAGCTGGGCTCTATCAATGGCCATCATAGGGCAGACTAAGTATTTGCCAGCCTGATTGGTTTTGGCAAGTGAGCTGTTTGCTAGGCTCTTGCCTAAAAGATTATTAAAGTGGGCGTAGTTAATGAGCGATGGCTGGTATTGCGTCTCATTGAGCACAATAGGGACGCATACATTGTCTTTGGTAAAGCCATAGCGGGCATGGTTATCAAAGACATGGAAGAGTAGGCAAATATCGGCCATGCGCCCTAATTCAATGAGGTTTTCTTGGTGTACTAGGTCACGGGAGGTGGCATTTAAGTGTAAGGTGGCGCTATTTAAGAAAGTGCCAAACTTACTTACAACTTGGTTATCAATTAAAGGATCGTCAGTTAAGACACTCACTACCACGCGTTGCACATAAGAGCTATTGCTCTTGGTGTGGCTGTTGCGGCGCTTTTCTTGCTCAAAGAGGCCATAGATCTCTTGGGACTCACTAAAGCTATGGTTAACAATGACTAAGTGGAACTTAAACTTATTGAGAGCCTTATTGTTCTCTAGCTCACGATAGAGCGCTAACAAGAGCTGTGGCAGGCTACAATAGTAGACCATGAGGGTACATTGCTCCATAAGATATGGGCGGCTCTTGAGGTAGTTTTCAATATAGTTGCTAACCTCAGTTAAATACTCTTGTTCTTGGAAAGATAAGTTAAGCTCTAGTTTGCCTGTCTTGGCAGTTAGGCGTGGTTTGTGGGTACTAAAGCGCTCGTGATGCGCTTGAGTAGACTCATAGAGGGTAAAGCCTAGGCAATTGTCTTTGGCTAATAGGGGCTCATAAGTGTTCAAGGCACAATTAAAGCGCACATTCTGCTCTGGATTATCTGCATAGTTCATATCCAAAGTCAGATGCTCAATAAAGAGATTTTGGTTATTAAACTCAATCTTTCCTTGCAAGATTTGATTTAACAGCTCGACCATGCGCTCATTTTTCATCATTAAAGAGCGCAAGCTCTCGACGCACAAAGGAGTAGCTAAGGCGCTTAAATAAGCGCTATGCGAAAAGTCATCGCTGTGAGTGTGCGGCACACTCAAGTACTCGTCAAACTCAGCGCTCAATGGATAGTCCTCATAGGACATACCTACCATTAATAGAAGCTGGAGTAAGTGACGGGCCTTATCTTTAATCAAGGCATGGGTACTTAAAGGCTCACTTAAGAGCTCATATTGGAGCTTGCTATAGGCATGGGTCAGCTCATTGACATGCGCTAAGCTCAAGTCACTATTGATAAAGCCGTACAAACATTGGACATAGTGCGAGCTAAAGTTCTTTAAGAGGACTTCAAGCTGCTCCCATTTGTCTTGAAGCTCTGTAAGCACAGGACTTGGGTTGTTAGCATGGGCTTGACTTAAAATTTCACGGCCCTTGGCATGCACTTTATCAATAAGATAGCTTAAATTGCACTGCTCCTTCGGATCCTTACTAAAAATATGGCTGGCGCGCTCATCTTGATTGAAGTTAAAGGAGCTCTTGGCCTTTAAGGTAAGCGGCGGGAGTAAGGCACTATCAGGGCCAATGGTGCGCTCATAGGTTGAGTACTGCAAGAGCATAGACGAGCCGCAGGCAAATAAGTCCTTGGAGAGACCATGGGCGACAAACTCTGGGAGCAAGGCCCAGCTTAATTCCAAGGTCTCGCTCTTAGTTCCATCTTGGTAATAGGCAGTAAGATTGAGCTTTAAGGTATTAGCCTTTTTGCTGGTAGCATTACAGTTTTTAAGCTTATGGTGCTTGCTATAGCGGGCAAAGTTAATGAGAGGATAGTACTTATCATCCTCTTGGGCACCTGCAAAGCTTAGGGTAAATAAACCCCCACTACGCTCTTGTAAGCTTAAGAGCGCATTACCAAAATAAGTGGCAAAGCTGCGCAGCATGTAAAAGTTGAGCTTGCTTAATTCATTGCGGCTTAAAGGCAAGTTAAGCTCGACTAATTTTATCTTGGTACTTGGATCGGCACGGTTAATGACATAGAGCAGCGCCTGGCATAAAGAGAGCAAGAAGTTTTCATGATCATAGCGTTCTTGCGCGTAGATAATGAGCTTCCATTGCTTATCTAAGGCAGGAGCGAGGGCAAAGACATGGCGCTTGCTTTGATAAAAATCATAGAGCATAGTGCGCTCAGGCGTGCTAATTAAATTAGCAGGCCTGTCGCATAAATAAATGACATCAAGCTCATCGTCAGTCAGGTCATCACTTTGGCCCTTGCGCTCGGCAGCAAAGTGCTCAATAGTTTGTACGCTCAAAGGCTTGCTGGGAGCTTTCTTATTAGGCTCACTTACAAAGAGCTTGTTAAGACGATTTTGCCACTCAATAAAGCACAAGATATTAAAGGCATTGTGGTACTTGTCATCAAAGTTCTCAGCATGCAAATACTTAAGATATTGCTTAATAGCACCACTTTCCCATGGCTCTAGAGCGATGAGCTCATTATCTGGAGCTGCGTTTTTATCTTCTTCGCTCTTGAGAGTTTTCTTGCCTTCCCAGCTAAAGCTGTCATTGAAGTTTTCAATCAAGACGCTCGAGCGTAAGTTCTCGCCCATGACATCAAAGCCGCGTCCATAGCACTGGCAGGAGGCAGCCTTATTATTTAAGACAGTATTAAAGCGACTTACCACCACGCTTTTAAGATTTGGCGTATTAAATAAATTGCTCTGACAAGGCCAGTGCAAGGCACTTAGGGCACTACCCAGAGCCTTTAGCATATTCGGCTCTTGAGTGTAGTACATGAGGCATAAGGCCGCATAAGTGGCAATGAGCTCCAAGCTCAAAGAGAACTCGCTATTGTCATGCAAGAGGCGCAAGGTGGTTAAGAGCGGATCTTTGTTACAGACAGGATAGTGAGTCAGGCCATAGTGCTCATAATTGAGCTCTATAAAGTCTTTGAGATTATCTAAAAAGGCCATGGTCAAATGCTCATCGCGTAAGCGACGGACATTCTTCATGGAAGCTTGATCGTCAGTAGAATCAATGCTGCTTAAAATTAACTGGCCTGTGTCTAAATTATTGTCACGCCAGTAAATAGCTTTATGCTCTTTATCAATAAAGCTGCACTTGCTCAATTGGCCTTTGAGTTCTTTGACCTCTTTGACAATGTGCTTAGGAATAGCAATATGGACGCTATCTAAACTATCAAAGTGCTCAGCAAAGGCATTATTGGGGTAGTCAATGAGCTTTTTTAGCGCAGCAACGCGTTCACTATCGGCCTTAAGTGGGGAGTTCTTTTTCTTGTCACTCTTAAGCTTTGGGTAGAGCTTGCATAGCTCTTGATAGTGAGCTTGTTGCTTGGAGAACAAAGAGGCGCAAATATAATTGATATATACAGGATTAATCTGGTCAAAGACCACTAAATCAATACCCTTGGTTCCATTATTAGTTTGCTGTAAATAGTCCTCAGCATTATTTGGCAAAAAGCTCTTGAGCGCTTGGATACCAGCAAAGGCAATCATGTCCTTGGCTATGCCTTGGGCCTTGCTAATTAATTGGTTGGCATTCTCGTAAATAAAGTCCTTGAGGCTTTGCTTCTCTACAGGACTTAAAGTTAAGATCTTGCGCTGCTGCGCACTTAAGCTCTCAAGTGTACGCACATTACCCCTCCTGCTGCCACGATTGACGGCAGCTGCCTGAGCATCATTACCTTTATTAACCTTAACCTGGCTCTCAATAGCCCCAGCGGCCCTGGCCACGTTCACAGCCTCACCCTTAGTGCTATCTGAGATAGCACCTAAAGCCTCAGTAACAGCGCTAGCGTCCGCTTGTGCTGCAAGCGCAGCTGCATCTTTCCTTGGTGCCGCGCGCTCTTGAGGGGCCTCTAATTGACGTGAATCTTGCTCCCAGTCAGGCTCCCCCATAGCCTCAGACTCCATGGTCTCATTTAGCATCTCAGTTGGCTGTGATGATGGAGTTGCACTTTGGATAGAGGTATGTGCAGCAGGGGCTGCCTGAGAACCATAAGTTTGAGCGATTGCCTCAGGCTCTTGTTGCTGCTGTTTATTAGAATCAGGGCTATGTTCAGCTAAGAGCTGGGCAATTAAGTCATCGGAGCTCTGTTCCTTGGTAGGGGCAGAGGCAGCTGCAAAGCTTTCTAAGATATCAGCAGGGGATGCGGCGCTGGTGGTATTGATTGCAGATTGATTAACACCAGGCTGAGCTAGGGCTTGGGATTTCTCAAGTTTAGCTTTAGCGGCAGCGCGGCATTCTGCTTCGCTTTGGTGGTGGGCAGCGAGGTTATATAAAATGGGGTTGCCATCACCGCGACCTGCGCGCACGATTGCGGCGCAGCCCTTTTTTATAGGGCCACGGGCAGAACAATAACGTAAGTTAGGAGCAATAAGCGCCCGCTCATTAGTAATCTTAGCTACGAAGGGCAAAAGGATTGATGACATATTCGCAAGAGTCTGAAAGGTTAATTAAAAGATCCATACGCTTAAGTTGAGCAATGAGCTCTTGGAGATTGTTTTCAAACTCCTTTTCTTCAATATGGATGCTCCGTCCATGGGCGTGGGCCACAAAATAATGATGGGCTTGTTGTGGTCCAATAATTAAATGGTAGCGCTTATAGAGCTTCTCTAAGAACTCACTTAACATGATCATGGACTTATCTTTATCCACGCATGTAAGTACTAGACTATATAAAAGCTCGTCAGTAAAAGCATAGTGCTGGCTTGCTTTGGTAGTGCCGCAGAGCAATCCTGCTTGCTTGGCTAAATTACGATGGCTCTCCTCTAACTCACTTGGCAGACTCAAAATAGCATCGGTAAGCATATTGAGCATGCTTTGATAATTAGGATAAGGAGCCTTATTACGCAAGAGATTAAAGCTATTGTGCTCGGCTGTATAGTTCTTATGAATGCTATTTAAGGAGGTGCGCTCTTTGAGCTCAATGCTGCCCTTGGAGCTTACGTCTAAGATTAAAGATTGCTTAGGGTCAAAGGCAAATAAGGCGCGCACTAAATTGCACAAGACCTCTTGTTCTTGAGGATTTAAGCCCTCTTCTTTTAATAAGAAAGGTGCAACGCAGCGCACTAACAAAGTAATGCGATTGGCAATAAAGTTGCGCAAGGACTTTTTGTGCAATTTGCTATTGGCAAGGAGTCTACCTTGCGAGAGCTTGGTAATGCTAGCACTAGGTTTATTGCCCATGCAAACTACTATATCTGTAGAGCAGCTTTCACGCAGCAGTGGTTCTCCTGCATTTAAGGCTTTTAATTGCTCAGCGCTGACATCATTAATCAAGGAAAGGCGCTGTTCTTGCTCTTGGAAATAGACCATGAGATTGAGCATGCCTATAGTGCATAAAGATTGATAGAGCTGAGCTTTGGTTAAATTAAGCTCGAGCAATTGCCTAAAGTCTTGCTCTAATTGATTGCAAATACGCACGCTCAGATAAGGCACATAATCAGTAGCACTTAATGTGCCTTGCTCATAAAGTAGCTCTTGTTCACTAAGAGTGATTTTGTCACTGCGCATTTTAGCAATGAGATTATCTTCATCTAAACCAAAGCTATTGCTTAAGATTTGAGCAAAGACATTAAAGCTATCATGCCGCTCTAAAAAGCGTTCTTTAAGTAAGAGTAGGGCTTTATGGCTCGAGGCTCTATAGAGTAAGGTAAAGAGCAATTGACCATAGCAGCTGCCTTGCTTAGCCTTATCAAAGGCACCTAATAAAGTCTCAGCGCCAAAAGGGAATAAATAGCGTTCTGACCACAGCTTAGCTTTAGGGGGGACTATAGACCAGCTATTTAATACGGTTACGGCCTTGGCAAAGTTATGGAAATTAGTAAAGACCTTGGTGAGCAAATCTACATGCCCACGCTCAAGCTTAAAGCTCTGCCTACCCTTGTTATTAAAATCTATAAACTCAGCTTGCCAAGCGCTCCATTTTTCATGATCAGAGCGATTAGAGGACGCAATGCGCTCAACCATAGGATTATTAAAGACAATGCGGCGCAAGACCTCTGCTTGACGGTTGACAAAGTAGGTAGGTTTAAGCTCAGTATTGGTTCGAGAATGGGCACTATTTAAGCTAAAGCGTGATTGGCTTAAGAGCACTAATAAGAGCTCTAAAAAGCTCAATTGTTTATTAACTGTCTCACTTAAGTTTGAACCAAAGAGAGTTTGCTCTAAGAGCACAGTCTTAACTTTGCTCAAGGCATAGCCATAGCGCTGCCCTAAGTAGATATCTTCTTGGGCAATGACATGGTCCACTTTAGAGCGTGTGCTCTCTTGAATTTGGGCAGTGCTCTTACCATAGCGAGCATAAAATGACTCAAGATCCTCACACTGATCTTGCTTAGGGCTACAGACCCATAAATTAGCAGGCCCTTGAGATATAGGATCATAAGCCTTGCCATTAATGGCTAGGGCTTGAGGGGCACTAGGACTTATCTCTATAGCTTGGGCATTATGATTAGTAACTTGCAAGTTCTCCTCAAAACCAAGCTTAGTCATGCCCCCTGTATTAAGTAGAGCATAAGTGCCCTGATTGTCAGTAGAGCTCTTTGGGGCCACTAGCACTTGCTTGTTGCCTGCGGTAATTTTAAGCTTAGCTCCACGTCGGCCCTTAGAGGCACTGTCTGTGCTCTGTGCTGTATCCATGGCTTTATCATCGGCCATACTCTTTGGGTTTAGGGGCTCATTACAGATAGTACTTCCTTCATCTAACTGTGCCTCTAGGGAAGCTACGTTAGGCAGTGACGAGGCCTCTACAGTTTTATCTTGAGATGCTACAGCAGATTCATGCTCTAAGGCAGCATCGTTACTCTCAGGGCGCAAGGATGCATTAGGGGCAAGCTCCTGTGTAGCTGCATCTTTAGTACAGGTACTCTCTGGAGCGTCCTGCTCTATAGGAGCAGGAGATGGCCCTGGCGCGCTTTTGAGTTTGAGGGCGGCGCTGGCAAGATCTGAGTGAGTGCGCTCGGTAGGGGACTGAGTGGTTTTAGTTAAGAGGGCTTTGGCGCGGGCAATACTTTGTTTGTGGGCCGATGGGGCATGAGTTTCCTGATTGTCCTCTACAATGAGCACTTGTGGCTTTAAGATCACTGTCTCTTGCTCGGCTCTTGCTTGGGGGCGCACGCTTTTCTTGCTAGCTAAGTAGACTAGGTTTTGCTCATTAAACTCTTGTTGTCTCTGGCGCTTTTGGAGAGACTGAATTTTGAGCAAGGAGCGGGCGATAGAGCTCTTGACTGCTGAATTATCATTATTATCTTGTTTCATCTTGCTTGAGCTCCTATGCTACTTAATATTGCCGCTTTCGTCTAAAGTGCAGAAGATAATATTGTTAATCCGCTCATTGATAAGGCGAATTTGCTCATCATTTAAGTGCTGTCCTTGAGCGTGAGCGAGCTCATTGACGCAATAGTCCATATTGCCAATGCTAAGAGAGAGCTTAGGTTCATGCTCTAGAGCATAACTATGTCGCCCTAAATAGGAGAGTAAATTGTCCTTAAAGGTTTTAAGGGCCTGCTCGCTTTCAGGGGAGAAGGAAATTCTCATCTTGCCATAAGCAAGGCTCATGAGATATTCAAAGATCTTAGGGGTGAGCTTTAAATAGCACACTAACTTAGCTGTAGAGCCATAGTGGTAGTAGCGCTCTTTAAGCTCTGGGTCTTTTACCGAGCGCAAATTATAACTAAGCTTAGTTTCTGTTTGCTTGACAAGCGAGCTTTGTAAGCGCTCAATATGCTCACTTAAGCTTAGTGTGGCGCTGTCATCGCCATTGCTATGAGCCATCTGTAATTGCTCTAATAATAAACTAAGCTCATGTTGATAGTTGGTCGTAGGCTCTTTACCCTCACCATGTTTGCCGTAAAAAGCTAGGCACATCACATCGCTATACTCGCCTAAGAGTATGCTAGGAACAATTTTAAGTACTTGTTCGCTACATTGGCCTGCAAAGTCAGCACGCAAGATAAATCTATCCTTGTCATCGACCACAGCTAAAGGCTCATCATTGAGCTCATTATTGGTAGTGACAAAGAGCTGATTGTCCTCCCCCATGACCATTAAAGTAGTAAAGGCACGATTAAGACCTACAATCAGGGCATGAGCTGTGGCATTACCACGCAAGGTAGTGGCACTCATCACCAAGGATTTTAATTGCAAGTATTCTTGGCCATAGGTAAAGGCAGTGAGCAAGAAAGGATTAAATAAACCAGCCTTGGAACTGTCATTGACAGGCAAGAAGCGCTCTTCTTGAGGCATGGTAAAAAAGAGCATAGTGCGCAAGCTTTGGAGCGGGGCTTGCATGCTCTCTAGTAAGCTTTTTCCCTTGGCCTCAGAGTGCTCTTCTTGCATGACTTTATTTAAAGTATCTTGGAGCTTCTCTACCAAAGGCGCAAAGCCTTGAGATTGGACATATTGAGCATAGGCATCCTGTAAGGGAGCGACATCACTATCCTTGCCTAATAAAATAAATCTATCAATCAGGCGATTAGAGTATTGGCCAATCTTGAGTTCATCTAATTGCTCAAAAATCGGGGCAATATCTGAGAGCTTTTTAGAGTTAGAAGAGGTGAGGTTTAAGCCCAAGAGATTATCAAAAGGCGGACTGACTAAATCTGGCAGCTTATTGACACCCTCTTTAGTGGCATTAAAGACCTTAATACAAGTAAAAAAGCGCTCAGGGGCATTGGGGGCCTTATTGCCAAGCAGGGCATTGATAAGCTCCACTAAGATATTACGTACTGTAAAGTGCGTGCCATTGTCAGCAAGTATATGGTACATGGCTAAGACGCGCTCTTTTACTTGCGGATTTAAAAGTAAGGAGCGATTGAATAAAATCGGGCAGCTTGAAGCGCGCGAGCATTGCTCACAAGCACTCCAGCGCTCATGGGCATAAATGCTATCGTAGAT
>Tim_p2__coassemble_592_pt1 | contig 19115 bp, 12 predicted proteins | sample Tim_p2__metabat2_low_PE_020 | metagenome-assembled genome bin Tim_p2 | reverse complement strand
ACGGACCCGTACGTACGGTGATGTGAGAGGCCCGAAAAGGGCCTACTCGATTTGCATTTATCGCCTCCTTTATAAGATCTCTTACCCTTCCTAACAAGATATAACGTAAAATTACCATAGGGATCAACTTCAAGCTCTATCCTGATAAGCATTAGGATTTGTTGTGGCATGAATTTGGCTATATGATCTAAACTATATTGTGATTAGACAACCCATCAAGGGCCCTTTGCCGTTTGAGCGCCCTTGAGATGATAATTTGCAGGCATTTGCGTGTTCGTGCCCAAATAGAGAACAACATTTAGCAACAGTTCTCATTTTAGACAGAAAATGAGTCCTTTTAGGCTCAATATATTTGGTGCTAGGCTGTTTGTTTGGTAAGATTATTGAGGGAACTTTAAGCGTTGGCACTATGCCACGCTTGATATCAAACAGGGAAGGCTTGTTAGTCTGTTACAAAAATGTCATCTGATTTTAACTAAGCTTGTTGGGATAACGTTTCATGGGTAACCTGAGTAAATCAATCTTAAAAGGCGCTAAAGCCTACCAAGGTCAGAAGATTGCTGATCGTAATTCTATGGTAGTCCAGTATGCGCCTCTCGTGAAGCGTGTGGCTTTGCATCTTAAGACGCGTTTGCCATCTTATGTGGATGTTAATGACTTAATCCAATCTGGCATGATAGGTCTAATTGATGCTATTCAAAATTTCAAAGATGGCCAAGGTGCTACCTTTGAGACCTATGCTTCCATTCGTATCCGTGGCTCGATTATTGATCAATTGCGCCAAAGCGATTGGACCCCACGTTCCGTACATCAAAATACCCGCGCTATTCGTGACTCTTTAAGCCGCTTAGCTCATGTCTATGGCCGCCCACCTACTGATGCTGAAGTAGCAGCTGATCTGAATGTAGATATTAATAAGTACCATCAAATGCTCCTAGAGAGTAATACCTCTCAAGTTATGGGAATTGAAGATACAGGGCTTACTGATGATGTCATTGGGGAGCGCAGCTTAAGCGATGTTGGCAGCGCCGAGCATTATGACAAGCTATTTGATGCTATTAATGCTCGTGAGTTTAAAGCTGCCTTAATTGAGGCTATCAAGAATTTACCTGAGCGTGAGCGCGCGATTGTTGGTTTTTACTATGACCAAGAAATGAATTTGCGCGAAATTGGTTTGATTATGGGTATTTCTGAGTCCCGTACCTGTCAAGTACTCTCCCAGGCTTTAAATCGTTTGCGTGCTAATTTAGATGAATGGTCGGCTGTGCCTAAAAGAGAGCGGCAAGAGGCTAATTACGGCTATCGTGAAGCTGCCAGTGCCATTAAAGAGCAAACCCAGCATAATTTAAGTAAGCGCAAGTCCTTACTCTTTGCTGATGATGGCACTATTAGTGCACCATCTGCTATAGTGGCTCAAGTGGCTTTAGACTCAGATAAAGTAGCACCAATTAAAGCTCCAAGTGCTAAGAGCGCTACTTATTCACGCGTCCGTAGAAGTGCTTCACGTACTTCCACTAGCGCCAAAGACAATGACATGCTTGCAGATAAGGCTGTAGTTAAGACTCCAGCCCGCCGTGGTCGTCCAAGTGCGGCGGCTAAGGCAGCCCGCGCAGCAGCTGAAGCTGTAACTGCCTCAGAAGGCTTAGTTAGCTCTCGTAGCCGCGCTGAGGGTAGTGAGGGTAAAATCAAGAGCGAGGGAGGGCGTCCACGTGGTCGTCCAAGCAGCAAGCCATTGGTTTTAACTCAGCAAGAATTTGAGGCTTTACAGAAAAAAGGCAGCCTTAAAATCAGCTCTACTGGCTCTTAATTAGACTTTAATTAAAGTTTCTTTACATTTAGCCGTTGATAAGCTCAAAGCAGACAAAAGGATATTTACGGCCCTAAGCTATGTTGTCACACTTATCTCTTAGGTGCCTGCGCAATCTTCCCTGATTTTTCTAGCTCTCAAGCTAGATAATAAGCCTGTTGTATCGAATAACTTAAGATCATTCATAACTAAGTTCTAGAGTATTAGCTTTAGCACAAAACTGACGCTTATATTTGCTTGTAATTGCGATTGGCGTTAATATTAGGGATCAAAGTGAGGTATTAGCTAAAATTGCATCTTACTTGCCTTAATAAGACCTGTTTAATACTTATTTAGTGTCTTGGTGCTTGTAATGGCGTACTTTTAGCATACTGAGCATGTAGTTTTTCGGTGCCGCGATTTTGTCAAAAAATCAAAGCACAATTGTGGTCACTAGTCAGTGATTTAGGGTAGAGCAGATGTGTCTAACACTCTTTGCCCCTAGCTAAATCAGGCTAGGCATAGCTGTAGTTTTGCAATGTTTAAGGCTATGCCCTTTTTATTTGGGCCTGAATACCTTTATGCAGTTAAGGAGAGTATCTTGGATAAAGATATTAAGATTTTGATCGTTGATGACTTTTCTACCATGCGACGCATCATCAAAAACCTATTGCGCGATCTTGGCTATAACAACACTTTTGAGGCTGACGATGGCGCAACTGCTCTACCTATGCTTGAAACAGGCGACTTTCAGTTCGTAATTACCGACTGGAATATGCCAATCATGCAAGGCATTGAGCTTCTTCGTAAGATTCGTGAAAATCCGAAGCTCAAGTCACTTCCTGTTTTAATGGTTACTGCTGAGGCCAAGCGCGAGCAGATCATTACCGCAGCCCAAGCTGGCGTTAATGGCTATATCGTAAAGCCATTTACTGCTGATACTTTAAAAGACAAGCTTGATAAGATCTTTGAGCGTCTTGCTGGCGGTGAAGCATAACTTTTAGGTGGAGCGGTACATGTCCGAAATTAATCAAGCCTCAGCAATGGTCTCAGAGAGTGACAAGCCTCTAATTACCTTAGAGGATGCTCGTGAGATTGTGATGTTGCTTGAGGCGGGAATGCAAAAAGAAGCCGATCGCAAGCTGATTGCTATCACGCAGCAGCATGAAGAAAGCTTCTATCAGCAAGTAGGCTATTTGACCCGTGATTTACATACTGCGGTGCAAAAGTTTGCCTACGATCCAAGATTACGTGAGATCACTGACGAAGAGATCCCTAATGCATCTGAGCGTCTCCGTTACATTATCTCGGTAACGGACAAGGCCGCAACTCGCACCTTAGATGCTGTTGACAGATGTACTCCTATTGCATATGCATTAAAGTCATCCATTGATGATCTCATGCCAATCTGGAAACATCTGATGAACGGTCGTATTGATCGTTTCGAGTTTGTGTTTTTATGCCATCGTATTGACGATCTTTTAAAGAAGACCGCAGAAGATGCCTCTGATCTCTCTAATCAATTAAATGAGATCTTAATGGCACAGGACTTCCAAGATTTAACTGGTCAGATGATTCAGCGTGTTATCGGCTTAGTCTCTGAGGTTGAGGCTAAATTAGTTGAGTTCTTACGCTTCTTCGGTCAATACACCCCTGAGCAAGATCAAGATAGACTCATGCAGAAAGCCATTGAAGCCCAAGGTCCAGCTCTTGATAGTCAAATTGAGGCAAATACTGCCGCTGCTTCGCAGGACGAGGTAGACGACTTACTCGCAAGTCTCGGCTTTTAGGAGTGAAAGATGGATGAGGAAATACTACAGGACTTCTTGGTTGAAGCAGGTGAAATCATTGAGCAACTCGATGAGCAACTGGTTCAAATTGAGAAATCTCCTGATGACAAGGACCTTTTAAACTCGATCTTCCGTGGATTCCACACTGTCAAAGGCGGTGCAGGATTCTTAGAGTTAAACGAGTTAGTTGATATTTGTCACGCTGCTGAAAATGTCTTCGATATGTTGCGCAATGGCAAGATCACCTTAAACTCTGACTCTATGGATGCGGTTCTTCAGGCCTATGATGAAATCACCCGTCTTTTCTCGGCTGTTCAAAATCGTGAGCCTTTAGAGCCTGTTCCTGAGGACTTAATTACTAGATTACATGACATTGCAGATGGCAAGTCAGGTACACCAGCTGTAGCTGAGCCAGAGCCTGAGCCAGAGCCTGAGCCAGTGGTGGTTCCACCTCCAGCCCCAAGTGCTACCGATAATTCTCATAGCATTGATGATATTACTGAAGAAGAGTTTGAGGCCTTATTAGACCAATTGCACGGCAAGGGTCATGCCCCAGGTGCTGATGGTGATTTAGCTTTAAGCTCCGATAACTCTAATGTTGATGAGACTGATCTTGAGTTTGACAAGATGCTTCAGGCTGCAGGCCACAATGAAACTCATGCTGTAGCACCTGCTATGGCTGCACCAGCACCAGCACCTGCTCCTGCTGCCGCTCCACAAGAAGCTGCTGTAGCACCTGCAGCTGCATCTGCACCTGCATCTAAGAAGGATTCTAAGAGCTCTAGTACTAAGGCTAAGCTTGCTGCTGCCACCAGGGTACCATCACGCAATAACCAGACCTCTGGTAGCGGTAGTGCCGATGTTGAGACCACTATGCGTGTTGATAGCATGGTGCTCGATGACATCATGCGTATGGTCGGTGAGTTAGTATTAGTACGTAATCGTTTAGTCTCTATAGCTGCTCATCGTTCCGATCAGGAGATGAACAAGGTTATTGCTAACTTAGACGTCGTGACTGCTGACTTACAAGGCTCAGTCATGAAGACTAGATTGCAGCCAATTAAGAAGGTCTTCGGTCGCTTCCCACGTTTAGTACGTGACTTGGCTCGTAAGTTAGATAAGCAAATTAACTTGGTTATGGAAGGTGAAGACACTGAGCTGGATAAGAACTTAGTAGACGCCTTGGCCGATCCTATGATTCACATGGTTCGTAACTGCTGTGATCATGGTATTGAGTTGCCAAATGAGCGTGTAGCTAAGGGCAAGCCTGCTACTGGTACTGTCACCTTGTCTGCCGCCCAGCAAGGCGATCACATTCTCTTGCGCATTATTGACGATGGCGCAGGTATGGATCCTGATAAGCTCCGTCAAGTAGCTATCCGTAAGGGGGTCTTAGACGAAGAGGCCGCAGCTCGCATCTCCGATGAGGAAGCTTATAACTTAATCTTTGCCCCAGGCTTCTCTACCAACACCGTCATTACCGATATTTCTGGTCGTGGTGTAGGTATGGACGTGGTAAAGACCAATATCTCTAAGTTAAACGGCTCGGTACGTGTTTTATCTGAGATTAATAATGGTACTACCATTGAAATTAAGGTTCCTTTAACCTTAGCTATCTTGCCTACCTTGATGGTACAAATTTCTGGTCGTACTTTTGCTCTGCCATTGACATCTGTATCTGAGATCTTCTATTTAGATCTCTCAACAATGCGTAATGTTGATGGTCAGAATACTGTAATTATTCGTGATAAGGCTGTACCGCTGTTCTTCTTGAAGCAGTGGTTTGAAAACACCAATATCTCTGAGTACTTAAAGGGCAAAGCTCATATTGTCTTGGTTCAAGTGCCTGCCTCTAACTTAGTAGGCTTTGTAGTCGATGAGTTAGTTGGTCAAGAAGAAGTTGTGATTAAGCCATTAGACAGTTTATTACGACATACTCCAGGTATGTCAGGTGCAACCATTACCTCTGATGGTGGTATTGCCCTCATTTTAGATATTCCAGGCTTAATTCGTGCTTACGCCCGCAAAGGCGGTAATCGCTTCTAATTAAGCACGCATTAAGTGTTTGCTCTATCCAGCCTGCCAAGCTCCATACGCGTAGGTAAGAGCGTGTCTAAATCGACTTAACTGCAATTATTGGAGTGATTTTAATTGCTCCAGCAAAAGGGAGGCTTCTTATGGTGGAGGCCTCCTTTTTATTTTTAGAATCAACAAACATGAGCTATTTTTTCGAGGCAAAGTTTGCTTGCATAGTAGACAAGCGTGCTAAGAAAAGTAATAATCTTTTGCAAATAGATATAACCCCGTGAGATTTTGGGCTATATTTTTTCCCTGTTGTAAGCTAAAGACATCATAGCTTACTCTCACTACAACATCATAAGGTTAGCTATGGAGCATTCTTTGAAAACTTTTTGTAAGAACTTAGTTGTAGCTCTAAAAGTCTAAAAAATTAACGTTGTATAATCGCAAAGCATTAGCTGACACTTAACGGATTTTTTCACTTGTGATTCTATATAGATCCCAAGGTATGGTTTAGTACGCTCACTTTTTTTGCAATTCAATGACAGATTTTAGTTAAATCGTATATACAAGTACTTGGTTTAGTGAGCGTAGCATTAAAATAGCCGCCTCAAGGGGCTTGAAGAGCCCATTGCAGGTCGTAGATTAAAGAGGTTCTTATGGCAATTAAGGTACTCATCGTTGATGACTCTACCTTCTTCAGAAAAAGACTTACTGAGATTATTAAAGGCGATCCTGCTTTTGAGGTAATTGGTGAGGCCAAAGATGGTAAAGAAGGTGTAGAGAAGACTTTATCCTTACATCCTGATGTAATCACCATGGACGTGGAAATGCCAGTAATGGACGGTATTACTGCTGTCCAAGAGATTATGGCTAAGTGTCCAACCCCAATTTTAATGTTCTCCTCTTTGACTTTTGAAGGCGCAAACTCCACCTTTAAGGCCTTAGAAGCTGGTGCCGTTGACTTCATGCCAAAGAACTTTGATGACATCGCTCACCGTCGTGAAGATGCCCTCAATGCTCTAAGATCTGCTATCAAGGCTGTAGCCCGTTCCCATATTCGCCGCTCGGTAGCCCGCCCAGCAACGAGCCACAGCGCCAGTGTGTCACCTGCGCGTGCTAGCACTTTAGGTACAAGTGCTACTGCGCGTACTAGCACTTTAGGCACAAGTGCTACTGTTCGTACTAGCACTTTAGGTACAAGCGCTACTGCTCGTACTAGCAGTTTAGCTCCAAGTGCTACTGCTCGTACTAGTACTTTATCTAGCACTAGCCGTAGCTCAACTTTAAGCTCTATTACAACTAGTGCTCGCCCAAGTCCAACTGTAAGCTCTCATGTAGAGCCTGCTGCCCCTTCTGCTCGTGTACGCGATGACTTTGAGAAGGTTTATTCTTCCATTAGCAATGTCAACCAAGGTCGTCCAGCTGCAGCTATGGGCTTTAGTTTTGGTAATGCCAAGGGCGTATCTACCAATTTCAAGACCTCAGGCAAGTCCCATGACTTAATTGCCATTGGTTCTTCTACTGGCGGTCCTGTGGCGCTCCAAAATATTATTCCTAAGCTGCCACGTATGAATGTGCCTGTCATTATTGTCCAGCACATGCCTGCCAGCTTTACTAGCACTTTTGCTCAAAGATTAAATGGCATGAGCCAAAATGCAGTCGTAGAGGCCCAAGATAATATGATCTTAGAGCCAGGTCATGTCTATATTGCTCCAGGTGGTCGTCAAATGATTTTAGAGCGTGGTGCAGGCAAGACTCGTGTACGCATCTTACCTGCCGATCCACGTGTGGTTTACCATCCATGTGTAGACGTAACCTTTGCCTCTATTGCCTCTGTGTATGGTGGTAGTGTCTTATCTATGATCTTAACTGGCATGGGCTCTGATGGCTGCGAGGGCTGCCGTATCTTGCGTCAAAAGGGTGCTGTAGTATGGGCTCAAAATGAAGACACTTGTGTCGTTTATGGTATGCCTCAGGCTGTGGTTAATGCAGGCTTAGCTGATCAAATCTTGCCTTTAGATAAATTTGCCGACTGCATTATTCAGGAAATGCGCCGCTCTTAAAAAAAGATAGTACTTTAAAAAAAAGCCTAGGGTCACAAGCTCTGGGCTTTTTTGTTTGTAAGTTCATGTTTATGGAACGCAAAAGGCCAGTGCTTTTGGATCTTATGCTATGATTGGAACTTGGCAGTTTTTTGGCTAAGCCCTTTGGCATAGTTTTAGCAAAGGCTTTAAAAATTTATCTTGAGTACGCCCCCTTGGGATTTTGGACTTAATTAACTACAGGGGCTTTAACAAGGTTCTTGTAGTTAGTCATGCTCCGCCCAACACGGTAGTACGTGCTATCTGAAATTAAAAATAGATAGCCAAGAGTAGATTTCTCCTTATAAGTACCTGAGGTTAGTGCAATTGACTTTAAGGCTTATTAGGGAAAGGTGCCATAGGCACTGAGCGTCACGAAAGTGATAGGAGGGAAGATCAACACTTTGGGCTGGCTCTTGCTGCTCAAAGAAGGTTGGTGTGCCCTATTTGGTCAGTTAGTTTTTTTAACTAAGGAGACACTAGGACACTGTTTTAGGAAAGCAATTTCCTTACAATCTAAGCTTGAAGTGCTTGTTTAGTGCTTGAAGTAGCGTGTTGATTAGTGAGCTTTGTTCGGTGTAATTTTTTATGAACTTACTAGGTGTATTATTTGCAATTGGCTGTATCATTGCCACCATGTTGCTTGAAGGTACCCATCCTACAGCATTGGTTAACTTTCCAGCATTCTTGGTTGTAGTAGGTGCTTCTTTCTCAGCTTGTGTTGTGCAGTTCTCTATCCGTGAAGTAATTAGTGCTCTTAAGCATATGATTTGGTTAGTCTCTGCTCCACGCTTAAACTTCCAGTCTCAAGGCGAATTATTAGCTGGCATGTCCACCATTGCTCGTCAGCAAGGTCCTTTAGCTTTGGAAAACTCCGTAGCTTCGGCCAATGACGACTTTACCCGCACTGGCATTCAAATGATTGTGGACGGTGTAGATAAAGATGCTTTATACGCCTTATTAGAAAACGCAATTGAATTAGAGCAGCAAAAGCTCGAGCCAAATGCCAAGTTCTATGAGTCCATGGGTGGTTACTTCCCTACCATGGGTATTGTGGGCGCGGTATTAGGTCTGATTCACGCTATGTCCTTATTAGATCGTCCTGATTTATTAGGCCCTTCCATCGCTGTAGCATTCGTGGCTACCATTTATGGTGTAGCAGGCGCTAACGTCTTCTTAATTCCAGCTGCTAACCGTATCCGTGCTATTAATGCTGAAATTGCTCTGTTCAAGTACATGACTTTAGAGGGCTTGGTTTCCATTGCTAGCTCCGAGAACACCTTAATGCTCAAGCGCAGAATTGGTGTTTACACTGGTAATCTCAATGGTGATTAGTAAGACAAACTAACTGTTAGTTTCAGTGAGTTCTTTTAAGGCAAGGCAGCTTAGAGCCTAAAAAATAAAACTAGCTACTATTTTTTAGGAACGATGATTAATCAGGGGCCTTGCTCATAACCACACCCGAACTTAAGTCCAGCCTAAAGGCAGCAAGAGCCTTGGTGATACCAAGTGGCTTAAGTAGGGTGTAGCTAATCTGTAAAAAGCCTAACGTTTTTTGCAGGTATGCAGGTCAAAGGACATAAAAAATGGCTAAAAGAAAAAAGCATCAAGGTCATGAGAACCTTGAGCGTTGGTTGGTGTCATACGCTGACTTCATGACACTGATGTTTGCCGTGTTCGTAGTACTCTATTCTTTTGCTATGGCCAAATCTGTAGATGCTCAGTCTATGATTAAAGGCTTAATGGCTTCCTTTAGTGAAATGGGTATGGTCTCGGCTGTCCCTGGTGTGATTGCGCTGCCAGGCCCAGTGGCTAACTTAATGGCTGATGCCTCCTTGGCATCTGCTGCTAGTGCCCAAGGCGAGGTAGAAAGTGAGGCTCAAGGTGGCGGCGGTGTAATGGACTTCGGTATTACTCAGCAAAGTATCGAAGATGCAGGTGCTACTGAACAGACTTCCAACTCTGATGAAAACTCTGAGGCTATTACTCAGGGTGAATTAGACGCAAGTGAAGTTAGCAAGGCTACCACTGGCTCTTTAACCAACGTAACCCCTGACTCTGATACCGATAAGAGCTCAGGTTTAACCGCAGGCGGTAAGATGGATGAAACCTCCGAAGGTGGTGTCGGTCCTGCTGAGAGCGATTTAGAGGGTGAAAACCCATCAGGTCAGCCTTTTGCTACCTTAATGCGCTCTATTTCTGAGACTATTTCTGCTGAGGGCTTAAGCAGCGAGATTATTGTAGAACATGATCCAAACTGGATTACCATCAATATTTCTTCCTCCTTACTCTTTGCAAGTAACTCTGCTTCGATCTTGACTCGTTCCCGTCCTGTCATTGCCACTATCGCTAGTGCCTTAAAGGATGTTAATAACTACATTCGTGTACGTGGTTATACCGACAATACCTTTGTGCCTAGTGCTATTTATGGCAATAACTGGGAGCTTTCCTCTCGTCGTGCAATTAATGTGCTCCAAGAGTTAGAAACTAATGGTATTGATCCACAGCGCTTAGCTGCTGAAGCTTATGGTCAGTACTCTCCTTTCTACTCTAATGCTACCCGTGCAGGTCGTGCTCAAAACCGTAGAGTAGTTATTGCTATCTCTCGCGAGGCCTTAAAGCCTGAGACTTTAGCTATCGTGCCAGGGAATAGTGATCGCATTATTCCAACTCGCCGTGCAGGCCAAGGTGGCTTTAGCTTCAAGTCCAATATTGACGGCTCAGTAAGCTTCAATGCCCAGCCTGTTGATGAGCAGAGTTCTGTAGGTAAGCATGAAGTTGGTGCTAGCGCCCCAACTGAGAGCCCAGAGGATGCACCTGCTCCAACTGGCCGCTTTGAGATTCCAAACTTTGGTCCTAAAGCCCCAGCTAACTAGCTTAAGCTAAGATCAAATTAAGCGCGCCACCTTAGTACTGACGCGCTTGTGTAAGCTCGCATCAAGGGCGCTACCTACTAAGGTAGCGCCTTGTTGCCCCTAAGAGTTTTAAGCAAGTAAGATTAGCCATCTAAATTAGCCTAGCTTGCTTAAGGCTTTTGCAATGAGCTTTTTATTAAAAGCTATTGCCAAGAGTAGGCTTTTGTGTATAAGCTTTATTAAATTAGATGTACCTCCCTATATAGGTAGCAGGTATAGCAGACAGTCACAGGTAAGAGCACGAGGGATCTACTTAACTTAGAGTAGATAGCGGTGTAGAACCTACAGTATTTAGGAGTTGTCAGTGTTAGTTTGGGCAGTTGCAAGTCAGAAGGGTGGTGTGGGCAAGACAACCACAGTGGCAACACTCGCTGGCTGGTTACAAAAAGAAAAGCTCCGGGTATTAGTTGTTGATACCGATCCTCATGCTTCGTTAACCTCCTATTTAGGTTATGAGGATGACAGGTTAGAGCAAAATAATTTGTTCGACCTTTATGCTATGAAAGATCTTAGCCGTAATGGTATCTTAAGCTGCATCACTCATACCCAACATGAGGGTCTAGATTTGATTGCTGCCTCTATGACCTTGGCTACTATCGATCGTCATTTATCAGGCCGTCAGGGTGTAGGTCGTATCTTAGCTCGTTCCTTAAAGCTTATTGAGGATTGCTACGATGTAGTCTTAATTGACTGTCCTCCAGTTTTAGGTGCGCTCATGGTCAATGCCTTGGTAGCTAGCACCACCATTATTGTGCCAACTCAAACTGAGTTCTTAGCCTTAAAGGGCTTAGAGGGTATGGTCAGAACCTTTACGGTTATGCAAAGAGCTAATCAAAGCGTGCACTTTGAGTATTTAATCGTGCCTACTATGTACGATCGACGCACCAAAGCCTCAGTACAAAGCTTGAGCTACTTAAAGACTCATTATCGCGAGCATACTTGGCACGAGAGCATTCCAATTGACGTATCCTTTAGAGAGTCCTCTGCCAAGCGTCTGCCTCTGCCTTTAATGGATGAGACCCGCCAAGGAGCCGTGGCTTACCATAGATTATTAAAGCAACTAGTCGAGCTTGAGCTTAAGCGCAATCCACAGAGGGTGGGTGGGCATTTATTAGAAATGCTCGAGCGCTTGCAATATATGCCAGTGCAAATCTAAAGCTATGAGCACCTTGTGTGCAGTGCTCACTTTCTTATGCTATGATGCTGCGTTTTTTAGGTTTATCTAGGCTCAAGCATAGTCTTCAAAACAGAATTTCAATGCCATTTATTTAATCGGCGTTGGTACAAGAACACTTTTTTATTGAGGCCTGAGCAGGGTCGAGAAAGGAGTATTTGGATGTCAGCAAGTCATCACGATCGCGAAGAGGAAACTCTCATCGCTTATTTCCAGCAGATGCTGGCTGATGTGGATGACCAAGAGTTCGATGGAGAGCTGCAAGCTCAAGGTGGAGATCTCAAGGCCGCTCCTGCCGCTCAGTCCGTCTATAGCGCTCAAGCTAATCACAATGTGCTATCTAGTGCTAATGAAGCCATTAAGAGCAGCCACGAGAGCTCGCTATTACATGAGCATGCTCCTGTATCTTCACACGCCACTGCTCCAGTCACAGCTGACGCTAAGCTTGAGGCTTCATCTGAAGCTTATGGGACTCATTCTAAGCAAGAGGTAGAAGATAGCCATGATTACTATGGTTACGAGCGTCCTGATGATTATGCCAATAAAGTAGAGCCTCAGCTCCAGCCTCAATTAGCTACACAAGTTAAAAGTGAGACTGCCTTAGACTATGCTCCACCTAGCGATAGCCACTCTTTACAAAGATTATTGGCTACTGTAGGCATGCATAGCGAGCCTGAGGAAAAGGTAGTAACCAAGCTTCAAGAACCTGAAGTGCAAGTGGCCACAGAGCCAGTTAAGGTCGAGGTAGCTCCTGCTATAGCACAAGCTGAAGCCAAGGTCGAGGTAGCTCCTGCCATAGCACAAGCTGAAGCCAAGGTCGAGGCTAAGCCTGCTGCCAAGCTTAAAGATGCCAAAGATATCGTCAAGACTCCACAGCAATTGGCTCAAGAGCGTATGGCTAAAAAGCTTGAGGCTATTGCCGCTGAGTGGAAAAATGTGGATTTGGGGGAGCAATTCCAAGTTTTATTCTTCTTGGTACAAGGCGTACGCTTTGCCGTGCCTTTAATTGATTTAGGCGGTATTTTCGAGTGTGAAAAGACCACCCAATTATTTGGCAAGCCATCTTGGTTTATGGGCATTACCGATGTGCGTGGCGATAAGATCAATATTGTCGATACCTTGCGTTGGGTTATGCCAGAGATCAATGACAGCCCAGATAAGTATCCATACTTAATTTCTTTAGGCAGCACTGATTGGTCAATTGGTTGTGATGTTCTGGAGGGTAACCGCACTTTAAATAAGAGCCAAATTAAGTGGCGTGAAATTCCAGGCAATCGCCCATGGCTAGCTGGTATTGTAACTTCCGATAAGTGCGCCGTCTTGCATGTGCAATCTTTAATTTCCCTCTTTGAGGCAGGTGCAGACATCGAAGACCTCAACAAAAACCTCAAGAGCGAAAAGCAAAAATAAGGCAACACAGTGTCCTACTTACAGTGGAACCTTTAAGTGCTGGTGGTTCTAGGTACTCACACAACTGTGTTGGCAGGGTGAGTCTTAGCAGGAAAGCAAAATGAAAGCCACTATGTTTTTTCTATTGTGATGAGCTGTGGCGCTAATATGGCGTTCAATATTGCGAACCTATCTGAGAATTTGCCTAGATCTAGGTGCAAACTATCCTATCTAAGCTATAATTTGCTATATATATGATTTTTCATATGCCTTAGGACTTGTTTTAAGGCATAGGTTGAACAAACTGATAAGGGTACCTAAAGAGCCTGTGGTCTTGATCATTAGCTTAGGTGAGGTGCCATATTAACCGCATGGCGCTGGTAATATCAGTTCTTCTCCTCCCCCATGGTTGCTGGTAGGAGATTGATTTTAGGGGACTTTTTAAACATGGCTAATGAAGCATCAACTTCATCCTCAATTTACGAACCAGATAGTAACTCTCAAAACGAAGTCTTACGTTGGGTTACTTTCCAATTAGACAAGGAAATTTATGGCGTAAACGTAATGCAAGTACGTGAAGTATTACGTTATTCCGATATTGCTCCTGTTCCTGGTGCTCCAGCTTATGTACTCGGTATTATCAACTTACGTGGTAACGTAGTTTCTGTAATCGATACCCGTATGCGCTTTGGTTTACCTCCATCCGAGGTAACTGACAATACCCGTATCATGATCATTGAGTCTGAGCGTCAAGTTGTTGGTATCTTAGTTGATTCAGTAGCTGAGGTAGTAGATCTCAATACTGCTGATATTGATGATACTCCAAACGTAGGCACCGAAGAGAGTGCCAAGTTCATCTGCGGTGTCTGCAACCGTGATGACGATTTGTTAATCTTAATCGATCTCTATAAGCTCTTAACTGAAGAAGAGTGGCAAGATATCGCAAACCTCTCTAACTAAGCGCTCTTTATTTAGCTTAACTATGCTAAGAGCATATAGCTTAAAAAGCCTCATGTCATATGGGGCTTTTTGCTTTATATAAGGCTTGTTGGGGCATTTTGAAAACATGGTATACTTAAGAGCTTGTAGTTGTAGGTACTAAGCCTACTTGAAAGCGCATTCTTAGTTGTTTTGTTTAGATAGAGCTCGCAAATAGCAGCGGGCAGTAATAGGATTGAAGGTCATGGACATCACTAGCAACGAATTGGGCTTACTGTCATATTACATTATGGGTGGGCTGGTAGTTGTCCTCTTCTTGCTCTTAATTTCTTTTATTCTCAATAATAAGCGAGCCTCACGTATTGAGGGCGTGCTAGAAGAAATGCAAGAGCGCATGGTACAGTCAGATCTAGCTTTAGCCGATGTAGATAAGTCCCTAGACGAACTTTATGGTAAGCGTCGTCTCAATGGTGGCGAGCTTAAGATTCCAACTAACTTACAAGACATTACCTATGTCGATGAGCAAGGCCAAAACCATAATCTTCAAGAGACTATCAATGCCCTCCAAGAGCAGGTATCTGCTATTGGTTCTGAGCAACAGCGTTATTACGAGAGCATTATTCAAGAACAACAAGGCTTAGTTCAATCTATTGCTTCTTTAAATGAGCTTATGAGCTCCTTGCAAGGTGAGCGTGGCGCCGCAGGCGCTAGCGATGCAGGAGCAGCAAACTCAGATAATGCTCGCGTAGCTGGCGCTCAGGCTCCAGACAATAGCTTTGCGCTTAATGATTATGATCTAGCCCAAGAGCAGGCTTTTGCAAAGGCTGAGCAAGCTTTTAATAACAGTGCTAATGGCGGTATTTTCATGCCTCCAGGTCAAGATGAAACTAGCGATTTAGCCACTGACGCTTCTTTTGCCCAAACTGCCTCTGATATTGCCAAATTAGTGGCTAAGACCGACTTTAGTGCCATTGATTCCAATAGCGCTCCTGCCACTATTGGTCAGCATATGCAGCAAGCCGAGCGTGCTGAGCGCTCCCGCCACGCTTCAAATAGTCACACTCAGCCTCCTGCCAGGCACGCCTCAGGCGGCTATGGCCAAAATGGCCATGGACAAGCTAAGCGCCCACAGGGCTTTAGAGGCGGTCGTGATCCTATGAATCCTTTGGGCATCAATAACAATACCTCCTCGGGTACTTTTGATCCTGCTGCTACCTTTAATAGTTCTATGGGCTTTGGCACCGATGCCGTCCTACAGGAGAATCCCACGCCAGGCTTATCGTCAGGTGCGGCAGGGGAATTTCCAAGCTCCGAGCAATTCATCGAACTTGAGATTGAAAAGCCCGCTAGCCCGTCAGATCCGCAATTATCCTCGCTAGAGCTCAACGAACAGCTTAATCATGTTGATGGCTTTGCTTTAGATGCCCAAGATGAGCTAATTATCCCTAGTAATCTTGAGGGTGCGACATTAGATAAACCAAGTGAGGTTGCTAAGCTAGGAGATGTCGAAGAGGTTTCCTTAGGTATGCCTGATAGTGAGCCTACAAGCGATGCTTTGGGCATGGATAGCACCCTTGCAGGTACTCAGGTAGAGTCAAGCCCCTTAGATGAGCATGATTTAGCTAATGAATTGAGCCAAGATTTAGCCACCTTAGATAAGGCTTTAGGCGAGATCTCTAAGCTCAGTACTAAGCCAAATAAAAGCAAGCGCCGTGAGCAGGCCTTGGCAGATGCTAGTTCTATCTCAGGTGAGCATGATATTTCGCATTTGGCCGTAGCTGATTGCAATAATACTAAGCGCTATGCTGATAAGGAGCATCTCCAGCACCAGTACAAATTAAGCGATGGCAAGTCTAAAGCTAAGAGCAAGGATGGGCTGCAACCTAAGGTGAGTGTTGAACCTGTTAAGGGCAAGCCTCATTTGACTATTGACTATACCTCCAGTGACTCTTTAGACAATTTAGATAATCTCAAGGTCGCAGTTAATCATGAAATGTCAGTAGCTGTACCGCACAATGATTTACATGGTGATTTGTCCGCAGCCAATATCGATTACTCCAAGAGCACCAGTACTGCCCCTGCCCCAGTGGTAGATATGATCTATGACCATGATTATGTCCAGCAGCAAAAGGAGCGTCCTAACGGCATTAGTATTGATACTCTCGATAAAGCTAAGACCTTTATTGAAGCAGGTGTGTCTTTAACCGAGATTTCTGCTAAGACAGGTTTAAGTGAAGATGAAATTCGTCTCATTTACGATGTCGATGAAAATGGCAAGATCAAGGACACTTCTGAGCAATTTAAAAAGCAAATGGCCCAGCAGACTCTCGAGGAGTCGGGCAACGAGGTGGCAAGTGATAATGGTAGTGCTCTGTCTTTAGAGCCTACTAATCCAGCGGCAGCTTTAGATAAGGATGAGCGTCAAGTCATCGAGTCGATGATGCAAGAGATGCATGATCCTTTTTCTCCAGAGGTCGCCAAAGAGGTAGCTCCAGAGGCTTTAGAAAGCGCCCAGGTAGCCATTGTAAAGAGCCCTGATGAACTTAATAGCGCTAATGTCAATGATTTACCTGAACTCTCTCAAGAGGCTGATTTAAAGGCTGCAGTAGAGCAAAACAAGCGTAAGCGTCAACAAGCTCTAGAGCAGGATTTAAGTACCTCCATTACCGAGGAGGAGAACTTAGAGGCTATCGATCGTTTAGCTGACTCGATTATTAGTGAAAATGAGCAAAAAGGCTTATTAAGCCCAAAGGATAAGCGTATCTCAGAGCATGAGCTAGAGAGTGAAGACGATCCGCTCAATGTCTTAGGTGACTTTAAGCACAAGCAGCAAGGTGCTTCTTTAGCCGCTTTGGCCCAAAGCATCAAGAATACCTCAGATGACTACTTAAGTGAGTTAGAGCACGATATTGATGAGTCCTTGCAAGACGATAGCGTAACTTTAGCTACCAAGCCTCAGGCTAAGGCTGCCGAGCAGCAAGCTATGAGCGTGGAGCAAAGAGTCAAAGCCAATCGCCAAAAGGTCAGCTCTTTGGCTAGCTCCAAAGATGCCCCCTCTAAGGCCGCTACTGCATCGATGCAAGCTCAGCGTCATGAGCAAGCACGTCGCCGCAAGTCCAGTGACCAAGGCGCCATTGGCGCTGTGGGATCAGCTACCAGCCAAGAGCGTGCCTATGGTTCTACCCCTTTAGGCCTTGATGCTCTTAGCATGGGATCTGCTGTCCCTAAGCAAAGCTCAGGTAGGGGCTTGAGTGCCTTATTAGGCTCAGATATACCTGAGAGCCCAATGCGCCCTTCAAAGAGTGCTGCCTACCCTACAGTAGATGAGGCCTTAGCTCATATGGAAAGTAGCAATAGCTCGCGTCCTTTATCTTTAGGTTCAATTGACCATACGCCAGTTCGTGCCACTACCAATTTCTCAGCGGGCACGGCACTCAATCCTGGTATGGCTGATGTCGTGGCTATGGCTCCAATGGCCTTAGGTTCCATTGACGGTGGCGTTGCTACTGGTGGCTTGGAAGATGAAGATCCAGCGGCTATCTTAAATCAGGTTGTCAAAGGGGGCTTAAACTCAGTAGCGAGCTTAAGTTCTGATCAATTAGATACTTTAAATCAATTGCAAGCTACTGGCATGAGCCCAGAGATGTCCCCAGCCCCACAGCATGGTAAGCAGCACTATGCCAATTACCAAGCTCGCAACGCCTACGGCATCAAGCGCCGCTAAGCCTCCCTTCATGTAGCCTACGCTGCACGGCAGGAGGCTACTTGGCTTGCCAGCTATCTGCAAAATCCTCCTCTTACCTTAAGGGAGGATTTTTTATATGCCCTAAATAGATACATATCAAAGAGCTTAGCTTTAGTTGCTATTTACTGTTTTTGGCTTAAACAAGCGTTTATTTTTTCATAAAGAGTTTGGCTGTTTGCACTAAATACAAGCTAAGGAGTGCTAAAGAGGTGAGATTTAAAAAGTCTAAAGTTTGGCTGATGCATGTCGATAAGTAAAGTAAGAAAGTTCACTCACTATGCGGCATGATGGCTAGCTTTTTCATTACATGCCGTAATAGTCACAAGATTATTATGGAAGGAAAAGATTATGGCTATTTATGTCAATACTAATGTTAGCTCCTTGCACGGTCGCAGAAGCTTAAATAATGTTCAAAACAGCTTAAGCACCACTTACCAAAGATTGAGCTCTGGCATGCGTATTAACTCCGCCAAGGACGACGCTGCTGGTCTGCAAATTGCCGACCGTTTAACCACTCAAATCAACGGCCTTAACCAAGGTAATCGCAATACCAATGACGGTATCGCTTTAGCTCAGACCATCGAATCTGGCATGGACGAGATGTCTGGTATGCTCCAAAAGATTCGTACTTTAGCTGTGCAGGCTGCCAACGGCACCAATACCTCCGATGATCGTGCTGCTATCAACAAAGAAGCCACTGCCTTAAAGACAGAAATTACTCGTATTGCTGAGCAAACCAAGTTTGGTGGTAAGACCGTATTAAATGGTATTCAAGCCAATGGTATTTATGCTACTGCAGCAGGTGCTACTAAGCATGCACAAGGTGCAGTAGCCAAGATGACCTTGCAGGTTGGCGCTAATAATGGTGATGAGATTTCCTTTGACGTAGCTAACTTTGCTTTTGATGCTATCTTTAGCCGTGCTGAAAAGGCCGCTGGTGGTAATAATCCATTTGCTGCAGCTTATGCAGGTGGTAACTTAAAGCTCGATACCCGTTCTGGCGCTGCTGCTGTAATTTCCTTAATGGATGGCATGATTAACCAAGTAGATAGCCAGCGCTCTGGCTTGGGTGCAATCCAGAACAGATTGGAATCTTCTATCCGTAACCAGGCTAACGTAGCTGCCAACCAAGCTGATGCACGTTCTCGTATCCGCGATGCTGATTTTGCTGAGGAGTCTGCAAATTTAAGCCAACAGAGCATTATTCAACAGGCTGCTACTTCTATGCTCATGCAAGCTAACTCCCGTCCTCAATTAGCCCTCTCCATGTTAGG
>Tim_p2__coassemble_533_pt1 | contig 20572 bp, 14 predicted proteins | sample Tim_p2__metabat2_low_PE_020 | metagenome-assembled genome bin Tim_p2 | reverse complement strand
GAAATCGCCGTATACGGACCCGTACGTACGGTGATGTGAGAGGCCCGAAAAGGGCATACTCGATTGGCGTCTTAGCAAGGATTAGACTTGCTCTTATTGACGCATTAATACGTTGAGTTCACGACCTAAAATATCGGAACGACCTACGTTCATCTCAACTAAACGACGTAAGTTGGAGATGGATTCAGGATCGATGCGATCACACTCTAAGCCTAACTTCTTACCGATAACGTGACGGCAGGTCATTAACATTACAATCTTGGTGGTGGCCTGAAGCTCAATAGTTAACTTATACTTTTGACCTTTAAAGAAGTGAGGATCGGCTTCAAAGTTACGAAGCTCAACAAAAGCACCCTTTAAAGAGACGTCATGGACTAAAACCATGTAATTCTTCTTTTGAACTTCTGATTGTAAGATGCCTTCCAAATCTAGGGCGATACGAGAATATTTACGGCGCTCCATACGAGAGTTTCCTTAAGTCTCTTAAGCGTACTGCTTAAGTTAGTACGAGTTACTAATGCAATCGTAGTTAAGTGCTAAACCTTGTCTTATAGGCTCTAAGTAGAGCCTTGTGGCATAAGCTAAATAAAAACATGATGAGGCAGAATATAGCTGCGTTTAGCTCAGTGTGTTATTTGATTGTGTTGTCTTATAAAAGGTAAGCAAAATGACACTCCAGCCACGAGAAAAGCAGGATAACTCAAGCTAACAACAGTGCTAATGCAAATATATTTTTAAACAAGGCGCAAAACTGTTCATGATAACTTGTATCAAAACATGTAAATGTGTTATCTAGCTTTTGGGCAATAGTTTAGCCCTATTTTAATAATATTGCTAGCCACTAAGATCGCAACTTTAAAAGCTAGTTTTTAGTTTCTTGGGTCTTGCCATAGATTTGCTCAGAACTAACCTTTGGCTGCTTATTGACAACAAAGCAAGAGGCAAAGTCCTCAGCGCTAATTTCATTATCTAAGCCGATATTACTTACCCCAGGCTCAAAGGCAAAAGCTAAGAGCTCTTTGATATTTTCCTCAGCACGTGGCTCCATAACCTTGTACATGAGGTCAATTTGGTAGTTAATTTCGTTTTGAATTTCTTCTAATTCGACTAAAGCATCTTCATCGAGATCTTGATCGGGGTAATTATGCTCACAAATACGAATGACGCTAGCTAAAGATGCAGAGGAGGCATCTTGGGCTCTCTTAGAGCCAGCTGGTACTGAGCATAAGGCCACATCGAGCATAACCGAGACATCAAAAGCAAAGCTATCGCCTTCGGTATAGTCCTCTAGCTCTAAAGGTAAATAAGGTGCTACTTGATCAAAAGCTGCCTCTAAATCAATGTGATTGAACTTGTCATAGTGGTAGCTCCAGCACTGCTTGAGGGCATTTAAAAACTCAGTACGTCCCTGTACTTGTTTAACCTCACACCATAAGGCAAAGTTTGAATAAGAGCGAGTGGCCAACACCAAGGCAAATAAGCTATGACGCCATGGGGGCATTTTTTTGAGCATTGGGTAAAACTTATCGCCAAAAATCACATTACACCTCGCTATTTAATTTTTGCTCACAAAAGCTTAGTAATAAAGTATGTATCTAAGCCCAAAGAGTGTATATTTTCATCAAAGCTACATTATAGCTTGTAATGAGACGCAAATTAACAAGGAGATTAAGTAGCATGATTTTTAAAAAATTAGCTTTGGCAGTCGCTTTGAGTGTTGCTGCGATAACTGCTACAGCTTCTGCTGGTACTAGTGATAAGTATCAGCAGTGCTTAGATGACTCAAATGGTATCACAGTGGAGATGGTGAATTGCATTAATGCTGAGGCTGATCGCCAAGATGCCTTGCTCAATATGTATTACAAAAAGCTCATCAAGAATTTAGAGCCAGAGCAAGCTAAAAGTCTCAAAGAGGCTCAGCGTGCATGGATTAAATGGCGTGATGCCTCCTCTGCTTTCGTAGCCACCGAAGGCGGCACTATGGCTATTGTCAGCAGTTCTTCTAACTATCTTGATATTTTGGTAAAGCGCGTTGAAGAGCTTGAGAGCTATTGCAAAATGTACGTGTACGAATAAGCCCTGACCTTGGGTGCATAACCTAAGAGCAAGCCCTTTAATGTCTCCTAGGTGGTGCGCTTTATTATGCTTAGGGACGGGGCTCTTGGAGTCATGAACATAACGAGAGTAACAGCGTATGGTTTTGGCTATACCTGAACTCTGCATCGCTTGGTAACCTTGTAATACAAAAATTAGCAAATTCTGCATATATATCTTGTTTTTAATAAAAAAGCTTAAGGTTAACAAGATTTAAGGTAACCTTTATGTATTTTTCTAAAAATACGATAAATAAGCCATTTATTGTTAGTGTTAAATTACAGGTTACCAAACTATGCAGAGTTCGGGCTATAGCGATGAGTATGTGCAAGGTGCCAAGCTCAACTTTAGTTGATTATCATTAGTTTTTTGTTGATTTTAAGGAAAATATGAGGCTTTAAGCCAAATTTTTCTAAAATTTTTTGCTTTTTTGATAGCTTTTGCGAGACTTTTACCGCAAAAATAGACCTTTCAAGGTTGCTCTCTTCATTTATACCTTTCATCATACGCTTTAGCTAGTCATTAGTCATTTTCCGCATTCTTGTGCCACAGTAAGGCTTATTTTAATCAGTAGGTTCGCAGCGGCATGAGCATTGGATGGAATTTTTTTGCGAAAACTCTTAGCAAAGTTGGAACTTTTTTTCTTATGCCTCGTCTACTTTGTTAAAGAGATAGGGCATGCGCTGATTTTGCAATGGTCATGATTTGGATTTGCGGCCTTATATTTTTTGTGGCCTGCCGAAGCTTTAGGCAGTATGTTAATTAGCATCAGGCGAGATGCTTTTTCGTTTATTGTTCTTAAAATTGCATGGCCCTGTCTTTAGCATGTAGTTGTGCGTGCAAAGAGAGGCAACGATGGTTTCACTTACATAAGTGCACTCATTCCATGTAATAGGGGAGACATAGAGGGAAAGAACGGCGCTATTGGTGTAGTCAGCAACTTGGTACAAAATGCATACTGAAGACTATATCTATCAAGACGACTTATCAGCCAGTAAATACCCACTTTCTAAACAGCACGTTATTGCTATTTCTAGCACTATTTTATTAGCTAGTGTGCTGTCCTTTGCTATCCCTAAAAATAAAGAGGTTATTGATACCGCTTTTAATGAGAACAATGCCCTCTATGGCGAGATGCAAGATGAAAACCTCTATGAGGAGATCATTGATCCTACACGCTCGCTTACCGATATCTTGCTCACTAACGACAATGAGCAACCAGCCTCCTCACGTGACGTAGTTCTCTCGGAAAATAACAACAATCAAGATGTCTTTACCCAAGATGGTTTGGGCTCAATGGAGAACTATGATGAAGATGACTTAAGCGGTGCTTTAAGCTATACCGATGAGTCAGCTTTAGAGCAATCTTTAACTGAATTAGCCATTAAAGATGGCGCAGCTCCTAATGCAGTAGAGCTTCAAAAGTGGATTACTGAGGAAATTCAGCGCGGTGATACTTTAAGTTCAATTTTCTCGGACATGAATATCCCTTATGCCATCTTGCAATCCATTGCCTCTGACCCTGAGGCAGGTCGCTCGGTGACTAATTTGCGTCCTGGCAATAAGCTCTATTTTAGTTTTGATGCCAATAACAATTTAGTAGGCTTTGTAAAACAAATTAATAGCGATGAGCAATGGCACTTTACGCGTGACGACACTAGCAAACTCTCCTTTAAGGTGACACGCGAACATAGTGGCGCTCATATTATGGTGCTCGATAGCAATGGTGAGGTTAAGCCTTTATTAGATGAAGAAGATCTGCCAGCTTACAAAAAGCGTGGTCGTTTAGTAGTTGCTACTATTGATTCTGGCGATAGCTTCTCTACAGCCGCTCACGATGCAGGTCTTACCTATAACGAAATTCGTAAGATTACTGATTTATTTAAGGGACGAGTACAATTTACCCGCCATCTCCAGCCAGGCGATAGCATTCGTGTGCTGTTCTCTGAGGATAAGGGTAAGGGTAAGATCAATGCCATTGAGCTCAAGCTCAAGAAGGTAGGAACTTTAGCTGCTTATCGCAATTTACAAGATGATAATTACTATGATGAGCGTGGTTATAATTCTGCCACTTCCACTTTCCGTCGTTTCCCGATTGATGGCAAGGTAGTAATTTCATCGCACTTTAACCCAACCCGTCGCCACCCTGTTACGGGTAGAGTAAGACCTCACAATGGTACTGACTTTGCTGTACGTGTAGGTACTCCTATTGTCTCTCCTGCCGATGGTGTAGTCGAGCTTGCTAAGTACTCACGCTCAGCAGGCTATTACATGATTATTCGTCACCGTGGTAGCTATTCTACTGTCTATATGCACTGCTCTAAGCTTTTAGCTAAGCAAGGTGATTCAGTCAGAATTGGTCAGGTCATTGCTCGCTCTGGCAATACAGGTATTTCCACTGGTCCGCACTTGCATTATGAATTACGCCGCAATGGCCGTCCAGTTAATGCTATGCGTGTTACCCTCCCAGCTAATGAGGATACCACAATTGCCAAGAAGAACCGCCAACGTTTTGCTAGCAATGTAGCCTTGTTCAAAAAAGAGCTATATCAAGACTCTTTAATTGCCCAAAAAGACTAAATACTTGCTAAGATGGAGCTAAGGCAGGCTATTTTCGCCCTCAAGAGGGCGGTTTAGTAGTTTTAGAAAATAGCTTGCGGTATTGGGAGGTCCTTCTATGAGTGCAAAAACTATTGGTGGCTTCAATACCACCTTGCAACAAGTGGAAGAGCGCTATGCTTGGATTAACGAGATGATTAAGTCTCGCCAAGAATTAGTACTCAAATACATGAATCTGCTGCAAGCTCCTGTAGGTGATGATATTTTTGATGAGGAGCATTTACATCCTTCCAAGGAAGATATTGTCAACTTCTGCGAGCTCTTAATTGACTATGTCTCGCATGGTCACTTCGATTTATATCCTAAAATTGTCGAGCTCTTAGAGAAATCATCGAGCCGTTCGTTATCTATTGCCCATCGCGTCATGCCTAAAATTGAGCATACTACTGAGCTCTTATTGCAATTCAATGATCGCTATGCCGAGGATATGGATGAGAGCAAGTATGAGACTTTAAGAAATGATTTAGATAAAGTAGGTCAGTACTTAGAAATTCGCTTTAGAAGTGAAGATCGTTTGATTATTGGCTTGCGGATCTTAAATGCTTTAGATAATCAATAATCAAAGCGCCCTTAAGATAGAGTACGAGGTTCTTAAGAGCGCCTTTGGATATAAGAAAATTGTCTTCTCTAGGGACTATTATTTAAGTGCAGTGTACATTAAGAGCACACCACTTAAGATAGCGACAAAGGAGAAGACGATGCGTACTTTCTCGGTTGGCATTTTAAGCAGCAAAGCAGTGCCTAAAAATGCACCTAAGAAAGCAGCTACAATCATGGCAGGAATCCATTGCCAGTGAATAGCCGTTACTGCGCCTACAGTAATTGCTCCTACTGCATTCCAAATCGTAGCGACAAATACCATAGTATGGTAAATAGCACGCTTAAGCTCCAGACCAAACACCAAGGTTAAGGTCAAGGTAGAAAATAATCCTGCACCGGAGGAGAGCGAGCCTGAAAATAAGCCCACCAAAATAATTAACAACACGCCAATGGCAAAGCGCAGCTTGGAGATATGCTCTATGCCTTGCGAGCCAAAGCCCTTTTTGAGCAGGGTATAAATACCCATCACAATTGTCACAATGCCTACAGTGATCTCAGCAGCTTGGGTTGGCACATTAATTACAATGAGCGTGCCTGCTACTACCGCAGGACAGCCTACCAAGAGCATGACCCAGGCAATGGCTTTATCAATGCGATATTGATTGCTCTTTTTCTTAGCTAAAGCGCCAATGCCTAAGAAGACTACGGCCACTTTATGGGTGCCCAAGGCGGTGGCAAAAGGTAAGCCCATTAAGATTAATAAAGGAAATTGCACAAAACCTGCACCGCCGCCTGACACTGAGGCAAATAAATTAGCAGTAAAAGTAAAGGCAAAAACTATGATCTGGTCGATGATGGCGCTAGTATCCATAATTAAAGTTAGGCACAAGCCGCATGTAAGATAACTTCCTACCTCAAACCAAAACTCTTAGTTATTGCTCCTTGGAGCTAATAGAAATTGATAGGCTAAAAGTTTAGAGGAAATTACCTTGTATTACTCTGTAGCTCACCGCCAATTACTCCTTAAAGGGAGCAGCTAAGAGCTACATGGAATGAATACAGAGGCGGGCTTACGCGCTCGATCTCCTTTTGGGGGTAATAGTGTTGTTAGTTGTTGTTTGAGCCCTAAGCCCAAATCACGGCAATGCTGGCATAGTTAGTTTTGGGGTGATTTAGTTGCCAGCTCTCTAAAGTGGCGATAAGGGCCTTATGGCAAGGTGTTTGTCCGATAGCTCTAAGCTTAGTCTTTTTAGCGCGCAAAAAGAACTAAAAAAGCCCGCAGTTGCGGGCTTTTCTCATAAAGCAAATTCTAAATAGGACGTAAATTATTTTTGCTCTAAGCGCTCTAAAGCACGGTGAGCAATGTCCTTGCGGTAGAACATGCCCTCAAAGCTTACGTTCTTGCATAAAGCATAAGCACGGGCAGTAGCCTCAGCAATGTCCTCTCCCATAGCAGTAACGCATAAGACACGACCACCATTAGTTACGATCTGGCCGTCTACTTCCTTGGTGCCAGCTTGGAAGATCTTGCCATACTCTGGGCATGGGGTCTCAAGGCCATGGATGACATCACCCTTGCGTGGGCTTTGTGGGTAGCCTTCTGCTGCTAATACAATACCTACAGCTGGGTTTGGATTGTAAGAGCAGGTTTTGCCCTCTAAGCCACCTGCCTCACAGCCCTTGAAACATAAATCAACGAGGTCAGAGGTCATACGTAACATGATTGGTTGGGTCTCTGGATCACCAAAGCGGCAGTTGAACTCAACTACGCGTGGATCGCCAGCCTCATCAATCATTAAGCCTGCGTATAAGAAACCAAAGTAAGGAATACCATCATCAGCCATACCCTTGATGGTAGGCTCGATAATGCGCTCCATAACCTTCTTGTAAACATCATGGGTCACAATTGGAGCTGGGGAGTAAGCACCCATACCACCAGTGTTTGGACCAGTATCGCCATCGCCTACGCGCTTGTGGTCTTGAGAGGTGGCCATAGGAACAGCGTTGATAGAGTCGGACATGACGATAAAGGAAGCCTCTTCGCCTTGCATGAACTCTTCGATAACTACACGCGCACCAGCATCACCAAAAGCATTATCCTCGAGCATGGATTTGACAGCATCAATAGCTTCTTGCTCGGTCATGGCAACGACTACGCCCTTACCTGCAGCTAAGCCGTCGGCTTTAATTACGATTGGAGCACCATTCTTTTGAATGTAGGCAATAGCCTCATCCACTTGGGTGAATACTTCGTAAGCGGCAGTAGGAATATTGTGGCGCTTTAAGAAGTCCTTGGTAAAGGATTTGGAGCCTTCTAATTGAGCGCCAGCCTTAGATGGGCCAAAGACGCGTAAGTTAGCGGCCTTGAAGGCATCGACTAAACCTAATACTAAAGGAGCCTCTGGGCCTACGATAGTAAGGTCGATAGCAGCATTTTTAGCAAACTCAACTAAGGCATCAATATTGGTGACATCAATGTCTACATTTTCAATCTTGTTTTCGTTCTTGGTGCCAGGATTACCTGGAGCAACATAAACGATATCTGCTAAAGGGGATTGAGCAGCACGCCAAGCTAAAGCGTGTTCACGACCACCATTTCCTACAACTAAAATCTTCATAATCAAATACGGCGCACTGAGGAGGAAGCGCACTCTCCTTTAGTAGTTTAGGGAAAAATACTTAAGACCTAAGACAAGGGCTTGAAGTCTTTAATTTTCTTTATAAAGCACTTGGGGCCACTTACCCTTATGAGCCCCATTAACAGGTAAGACCTTATCAGTGCCTTGTAAGGGCCTTGGGCTTTGTAAGGCCCAAGACCCTTTGAGTTAAGGCAAGCTTTGCAAGCTTGGGGTAACTTAAATTAGTGGCGGAAGTGACGTACGCCAGTGAAGACCATGGCGATGCCATGCTCGTTAGCAGCCTTGATAACTTCCTCATCACGGATAGAGCCACCTGGCTGGATGATGCACTTAACGCCTGCTTGAGCGGCTGCATCTACACCATCACGGAATGGGAAGAAAGCATCAGAGGCTAAAGCGCAACCATCTAAGGATAACTTGGCATCTTCAGCGCGGATGGTAGCAATGCGTGCAGAGAAGACACGGGAGGTCTGGCCACAGCCAATACCTAAGGTACGCTTAGCATTGGTGTAAACAATGGCGTTGGACTTGGTGTACTTGCAAACACGCCAAGCAAAGAGTAACTCGTCTAACTCCTCGTCAGATGGAGCGCGCTCGGTTACAACCTTTAAGTCTTCCTTCTTAACATTGACTAAGTCAGCATCTTGGACTAATAAACCACCATTGACACGCTTGAAGTCATAGCGTGGCTCACGTACGGACATATCGCCAATAGCTAAGAGACGGATGTTCTTCTTGGCAGCAACTACTTGCTTAGCCTCTTCAGTTACGCTTGGAGCAACAATAACTTCACAGAACTGACGGTCGATAATGGCCTGAGCAGTTTTGCCGTCAAGCTCACGATTAAAGGCAATGATGCCGCCAAAAGCAGACTCGCTATCGGACTCAAAAGCCTTGATATAAGCGTCGGTTAAGTTATCAGCTAAGGCAACACCACATGGGTTGGCGTGCTTAACGATAACGCAGCATGGCTCTTCTAAGAACTCACGTACACACTCGATGGCTGCATCAGTATCAGCGATATTGTTATAAGAGAGTTCCTTGCCTTGGAATTGAACGGCAGTGGCAATAGAGGCGTTGTTTAAAGATAAGTCCTTGTAGAAGGCTGCCTTTTGGTGAGGGTTCTCACCATAGCGCATGCCTTGTAACTTCATGAACTGTAAGTTTAAGGTACGTGGGAATTGGCGCTTGGAGAGCTCTACGCCAGTTTCGGAGATAACTGGGGTGCTTGGCTCGTTCTCATCGATAATGCCGTAGTCAGAGGCAATAGTACCGAAGTAGTTAGCAATAGCTGCATCGTAGCCTGCGGTGTGCTCGTAAGCGGCAATAGCTAAATCAAAGCGAGTCTTGTAAGTTAAAGAGCCTGCGTTTTGATCCATCTCAGCAATTACGCGATTATAGTCGCTAGCATTAACTACGATGGCTACATCGCGGTGGTTCTTGGCAGCAGCACGCACCATAGTAGGGCCGCCAATATCGATGTTCTCAATAGCCTTTTCTAAAGAGCAGTTAGGATCAGAGGTGGTCTTTACGAATGGATAGAGGTTGACACAAACTAAGTCAATTGGCTTGATGCCGTGCTCTTCCATTACTGCCTCATCGGTACCACGACGACCTAAGATACCACCATGAATCATTGGGTGTAAGGTCTTTAAGCGACCAGACATCATCTCAGGGAACTTGGTGTAGTCAGAAACTTCGATTACAGGCACACCATTGTCCATTAAAAGCTTTGCAGTACCGCCAGTAGATAAAATTTCTACACCGCGCTTGGATAATTCTTGGGCGAACTCAAGTACACCACTCTTATCAGATACTGAAATTAAAGCTCTCTTGATAGGACGAGATAAATGCATTCCTAAATGCTCCGCAACAAAGTAAAGAACAAAAATAGTTGGCATCTAACACCAAAGCCCCGCATAAGCAGGGCTAAGTGAGGCGCCAAATATTTAGCTAAAGTAGGCTGTTTGTCTTTAGTAAAAGGAACAGCCTCAAGAAATTCTATAATTTAGGTGTCGTCTGAGGCACTGCAGTTGCGCTTCTTTCTTCTAACAACTACCAAATTGCTTGTCTGTGCCCTTTTTAAGGAATCAATCTTGCAAAAAGTGCGCTCATTTTAGCATGTTTCACTATGCACGGGGGCAAAAATCGTACCTAGTGCACACTCTTAATTCTTAGCCTTAAAATCTTGCGGCGATCTTGCCAGGATATAAATTAAAAACATGCGCACTTGCAAAATGCATGTCAACTACTCTTAGGTGCGTACTTAAGCGTTTTTGCTTTGTCTTTAACAGAGGTGATTTTGTTTAAAAATGGTGCTCAAGTGGCTTTCTATAAGGAATTAGCAACAAAATTTCAAGGCCCTTGAGCAAAAATATTTTTTTGACGCGATATGAGATGCGTCCTTTGACTCATCTATGGCTATAAAAGCTTATATATAAGCCATTTTTAAAAAGCTCTCAAAGGGCGCCTTAGCTCACAATTAGATAATAGAAAGCCGCTATATATGCGTTTTTTCTTAAATTCATGTTGATATTTATATTTTGATGTGGTGAAATTCTAAAAAAAATTCAATGGCCATCAATTTTGTCTTAGATGACCTATATGTCTGATTTCAAAGGATATCGATATGAATAAGTCTGCACTTATCGAGCAAATCGCTAGACGTTCTGAGTTACCAATCACCCAATCCCGCAAGGCTTTAGACGCCATGTTAGAGACCATCACCGATGCTTTAAGCAACGGCGATCGTGTTCAATTAGTTGGCTTCGGTACCTTCAAGGTAACCGATCGTAAGCCACGTGAGGGCCGTAACCCAAAGACTGGCGATGTTATCCAGATTCCTGCTTCTAAGACCCCATCTTTCACCGCTGGTGCTGAGTTAAAGAAGTCCGTAAACAACCGTGACTAATCAGTATCTGCGTTTAAGATAATCTCTTAAGCAGTTAAGACAAAAAGAGGCAAGCTACTACATTTGGTTGGTAGCTTGCCTTTTTTTATATCTAGACAAAGGTGATCTAGCCAAAATGCGTGCTATGTTCCACGCTTTTGCCTTTGGCTAGTATTAATAGCTAGCAAAATCACCTAAAATGGTCGAGTATTATTGTCAATTGCTCCTTTTCTCTAAATTAAAGATCGTGCCTGTAAGTAAGCTCTCTTTGTGGCCCTAGCACAAAAAGGGTGGACTTAAAGGCGTTGGGAATAAGGTCAAGTGCATGGGCAATTGAGCATAATACCCAGTCAGCCTTGCTTTTAGATTGTTAGATTGCGCTCAAGGCGACTGTAGAGACTAGGTATTTAAGATTCACTAAGATGACCTGCACTTCCTAGTTTTGTAGGTCATTGGTCAAGGAAGTTAATATGGCAATTCACGAGCGTGCAGGTACTAAAGCATTAGATTCTGACTTGGTAAATATTCCTCGTTTGATGGCTGCTTACTATTTAAATAGACCAAATGTCGAAAATCCTGACGAAATGGTAAGCTTTGGCACATCTGGCCACCGTGGCACCTCGGTAAACGGCTCCTTTACTGAGACCCACATCTTAGCCATCTCTCAAGCTATCGCCGAGTATCGCGCTAAAGAGAATATCTGTGGCCCATTATTTTTAGGTATGGATACCCATGCCTTATCTGAGGCTGCTTTAGCCAGTGCCGTCGAAGTTTTAGGTGCCAATGGGGTTGAGGTTCGTATTGAAAAGGATCACGGCTACACCCCAACTCCAACTATTTCCCACGCTATCTTAAACTACAATCGTGGTAAGAGCGGTTCTGCTTTAGCCGATGGTATTGTAATTACCCCATCTCACAACCCACCTACCGATGGTGGCTTTAAGTACAACCCAACCGATGGCGGTCCTGCTGGCACTGAGATCACCTCTTGGGTACAAAACCGTGCCAACGAAATTATTCGTAATGGCTTAAAGGACGTTAAGCGTGTAAGCTACGACAAGGCTTTAAAGCTCTCCAACGTCCAAGAGTATGACATGTTAACCGAGTACGTAGATGATTTAGGCTCCGTACTCAATTTAGAGGCTATTGCTAATGCAGGCCTTAAGATTGGTGTTGATCCATTAGGCGGCTCTGGCTTATTCTACTGGGATCGCATTGCCGATAAGTACAAGCTCAATATTAAGGTAGTTAACTACAAGGTTGACCCAACCTTCTCCTTCATGTGCTTAGATAAGGATGGCAAGATCCGTATGGACTGCTCCTCTAAGTTTGCTATGGCAGGCTTAATTGCGCTAAAGGATGATTTTGATATTGCTTTTGGTAATGACCCTGACTATGACCGTCACGGTATTGTTTGCCATTCTGGCTTAATGAATCCTAACCACTATTTGTCCGCAGCAATTAACTATATCTATACCCACCGCGATTTATGGCCAAAGGACGCCATGGTAGGTAAGACTGTAGTTTCCTCTTCTATGATGAATCGTGTAGCCGCAGGCTTAGGTCGCAAGGCCTATGAGGTTCCAGTAGGCTTCAAGTGGTTCGTCCCTGGCTTATTTGATAAGTCCTTAGCCTTTGGCTGTGAGGAGAGTGCTGGTGCTTCCTTCTTAAGAAAGGACGGTTCTGTATGGACTACTGATAAGGACGGTATTATCGCAGCCTTATTATCTGCTGAAATCTTAGCTGTAACTGGCAAGGATCCTTCCGAGCACTATGTAGAGCTCACCAATAAGTATGGCAACCCTGTCTACAATCGTGTTGATGCTCCTGCCAGCTCTGCTCAAAAGGCTATCTTAAAGAAGCTTGACCCATCTGCTGTTGAGGCCTCCACCTTAGCAGGCGAGCCAATCTTAGAGAAGCTCACCACCGCAGCAGGTAATGGCGCTGAAATCGGCGGCTTAAAGGTAGTTACCGAGAACGGCTGGTTCGCAGCACGTCCATCTGGCACTGAGAACATCTACAAGATTTACATGGAATCCTTCAAGGGTGAAGAGCATATCAAGCAAATCGAGAAGGAAGCCAGCGAGATTGTAGATGCCGCTTTAAAGAAGGCAGGCGCCTAATCTAAAAGCCCCAAAACAGTTAAAATTCCATCAGCCTGACTGCCCATAGCGAAAGCAGCAGGCTAACACTAAAGACCAGCCCTAAACACGCTGGTCTTTTTTTATCAAAAATTAGCGAGCATACCCCCGCCTACGCTTAAGCGAGGCAGGGAAATTTTTCTTGCCTTGATATATAAAGATAGCCCAAAGTATCGGCGCATAGACAGAGTCTCCCTTTTTGCTCAAAACGAGGGGGACGGTTCTTTGCAACGGTTTGCCCTTTGTGAGTGTATGCTCGCACGGTTATGACAACGAAATTGATGAATTTCAAAGTGCTAATGCCAATATTGTTCCGACCAGGGTCGATACCACAATATAGATCTTGGACAAAGTGAGTACTTTCATATTTCAGCTGGATGGCAAAGGGCTTGTAACAAACAATTTTTGCATTTCCATTCTTTACAAGATGCCTAGCCTTTTGGTAGGCATAAGCTACTTGCCTTGACTATCAAAAACAAAAGCAATATCCATTCATATTTACTCTATAAATATAAAATTAAAGCGCCATATCTAGTCAAACATTATGCCTAACAGGATATAAAGTAAAAGTACCATAGACTCGGCACAGATACGCCCAGAGCATGGGGCTTGGTTAACACCCCAAGGTGGTTTTAAATTAAATCCTTCTGTGTCGTAATATATGTCTCTGCTCAACTAAAACCGAAGTTTCAAGCTCCATCCTGAAAATGAGCTCAGCTCATTTTAGGATGGAGTAGTTGACCAGCTCTTAGATAATTATAAGCTAGTTGGTGCGCGCTGATGGACGGGGGCTAACATGAGATCCTTGATGATGCTTGGGCATAAGTGCGGGCCATAGAAGGTATTAAGACAAAAGCCTGGGGCACTATTGCATGCAAGGCGCATTAAGGAGTACTCCGACCAATAATGATATTGTGCTGCTGGAGGAATGATCTTATCGCCAAGTGCTATAAAGGCCTCATCAAAGTAAAAGGCAGGAGCTGGTAGCTCAGTTATAGGCTCATAGGTGACATTAGTGTCTTGGCACTCTAGGAGAGATAAAGTTGGCATGAGCTTGAGCTCGCACTTAAACTCATCATGGTCACGCAAGCTACGTACAATATCTACAAGGGATTTATCATCACTAGAGCACAGGCTGATTTCACCTTCATTAGGCTCCAAGACATAATCTACCCCTACTTCCTTGGCTTGCACATAAGCACACATGTTTTTGACAAATTGTTTATGCATTACGCTGGTAAAGCGCTCTAAGGTGCCATCATAAGCCTGAGGATCAATACCATAGTTTAAGTCCACGCTGGGTACTGTACCTGCCAAGGCTATGGCATAGCTTATCTTGGAGGACAATGCAGGCAGTCTCTCTGCTAAAGCACGGGCTACTCTGACACCAAAGCTCCAAGCGACAATTTCAACATGCGCATAGCGCTCTACAATGTGATTAAGTAAAACACTGTCTAAAAGAGCGGCATCATACTCTATGGCGCTTGCATCAAAGGGCCCTTGGAGGTTATGTGAGTAATTGCTAATTAGCAAGCAATCATGATCTAAATCAGAGTCTATGTTATAGGCTTTTTGCTTAAGCACAGGTCCATAGGCCTTTTTATTAAAAGGCACGACACTGTCAGCAACATGCGCACCAATTAAAGAGGCTAAGGTTTGACCTGCTTGACTAAAGCCTGCAAAGAAGATACGAACTACCTCATGCTCGACTTTAAGATCGGCAAGCTCATTAATCACTTGGCCATAAGCACTATCGTCCTTACTAGGGGAGTTGGGTAAAGTAAGCTGATAAATTTCCATGTGCTCTTAGCTCTCCTATTGGGCATCAATGAATAGATGACGATACTTGCTGACAATCTTGGTAACTAAATCAATATCATCGACACGGATATTGCAATTTAAGCTCAAGCGCAAACGGGCTAACTTTTGTGGCACGGTAGGATAGCGAATTGGCATCGCCAGTAGACCAAAGCGCTTAAAGATATTGCAAGCTTGTAAGGCCTTGTCGCTATCGCCTGTAATGAGCGGCTGAATTTGACTTTCAGAGGGGGCTAAGCCTAATTCAGCTAAGTTATTGTGCAAATAAGCGCTAATTTTGCTTAAGTACTCACGCTTGTATTTCATAGAGCCATTGCGCATTAGACCTACTACATACAAGGAGAAAGTGACATTAACGGGCGGCAAGGCGGTAGCAAAGATTAAAGGTCGCATAAAGTTGACTAAATAGTCCTTGACCTCTTTAGAACACAATAAGAAAGCACCATAAGAGCCAATAGCCTTGCTCAAAGTACCCATGATGAAATCGACCTTATCGACAATATTGAGCTCTTTGCACAGACCTAAACCATCATCGCCTAATAGACCAAAGCTATGAGCTTCATCGACATATAAGAGCACATTAGTATAGCGCTCCTTTAGGGCTACTATTTCCTTGAGTTTAGCTCTATCACCATCCATGCTAAAGACAGACTCAGTAACAATGACAATGGTCTCGTATTTATCATGGTTTTTCTCAAGCAAGGACTCTAAGTGCTCCATATCATTATGAGCATAACGCATGCTCTTAGCTTTGCTTGTGAGCATACCGTCAATAATGGAAGCGTGCGCCAGCTTATCTACTAATAGCAAATCGTTTTTGGAAAATAAGGTAGAGATAATTCCTAAATTGGCATCAAAGCCTGAGTTTAAATACAAACAGGCACGCTCTGAGATCTTAGGGGCACTATAACCAAAGGCACATTCGTGAGCAGCTAAAGCCTGATAATCATTGGTCTGGCAGCCTGAGCGCTGCTTGACATCTGGGGAGTTTAAAACCTCTTCGGCCTTGTTCAGATCGCCACTTAAAGCAGGTATAGAGCCGTTATACAAGGAGGCGACTAAGTCCTCAAAATAAGCAAAGGATAAGTGATTACCTGTAAGCAGTCGTGAGCCTGTAGAGCCAGCACCTAAGGTACGCAATAAAAACTGACCTGCATATTCACTACCAGTACTATTGGTATTAGTGTCCATCATAGTATCAATGAAGGTAGAGAAGAACTTAATATCACGCGCAATGCCTAAGTAATCATTACTCGATAAATCAATAAAAGATGAGTGATCGAGCACGATATTATCATCACTAAAATTCACCAGCGGTAGCTCGCGAAGATTACCAGCATCTTGGCGTGCTTTTAGTTCAGCTCTTAATCTTTGGTAAAATTGCATGCTCACAGCAAGTGTCCTTTGTTAAACTCAGATATTAAGGTCTAGGCCTCATCCCAAAAAAGATTATTTTAATTTTTATATTATCATCAATCAACGCTTACGCACCAAAAACGCCTTTAAGACTCATCTTAGATTTAAAGGCTCAAATGCAATAGAGGATACTCCTTGCCTGCCCCATCACGCTCTGAGCGCCCCTCAAATACGCGCCGATAGAGCCAAGGAATTAATTCGTTTGGGGAAATCGGCGCTAATTATTATTGATTTAAAACTTGCTTTATTAGAAACAGTTCACAAGTTAAAAGCGCATCTTCTATTACTCATCTAGCACGCCCATAAAGAGACAGCTTGAAAATAATGAGGCAGTAGTACCCAAGCAAGAAAATCATGGGTGACAAGCACTGTACTTGCCCAAATCTCCCCTAAACGCGCATAGTCCTTAAGCTCTACAACTCTAATCATGCCATCACAACTCATAAACCTAAAACAACAACAGCGCATGCTAGCGCTAGCTTCCCTCTACTCTATTTTTACTATAACTATAAGCCAAGCTAAATGATAAGCTTGAGCAGCTTATCTAGAAGGGCAAGTACCTAAAGGGAAGCACTGTGCTAAGATGGAAACTCCATTGTTGATTAAGGACTTTTTGTGATGGTTCATACCACTAACAATAATTGCTCGCATTTAGATAAAACTTGCTGCTCAAACTCTGCTTCTTTAGAGGTGCGAAATGAAAGCTTAAAGCACCAGTGCAGCTGCTCAAGGCGCGATCAAGGTCATGAACTCACTCAAGAGACCTACTTTAAAGAGCTCTTGTCTGATGAGAGCGTCTTTGAGGGCCTCTCTGTTGAGCAAATATGCGCCTCTATCTTAGAGCGCTTAACTACAGGAGGATCCCTTAGTGCCAATGAAGCTCGCTACTGTTTAGAGCAATTGCCTTTAGAGCCTCTCATGGAGTTAAGCCACACAGTTACCAAACAAGTGGCCTCCCAGCACGTCAGCTTATGCTCCATTACCAATGTGAAATCTGGCCACTGTCCGCAAGACTGTAAGTGGTGCGCCCAGTCCATTCACTTTAAGACCGCAGCTGAGGTCTATCCTTTAAAAGACAAAGAACAATGCTTAAAGGAGGCTCAGCTCTGCTATGAAAAGGGTGTGGAGATGTTCTCCTTGGTAGCATCTGGTAAAAAGCCCAATAAAACCGACTTTGCCAAGCTCTTGGAAATTATTGATTACCTCAAGGCCAATGTCCCAATTAAGCTGTGCGCCTCTTTAGGACTACTTGATAAAGAGCAGCTCTCTGTGCTCAAAGCCCATGGCATTGAGCGCTACCATTGCAATTTAGAGACTGCGCCTAGCTACTTTGGTAATTTAGTTACTCGCCATACTATCTATGATAAGCTTGAGACTTTAAAAGCCGCCCAAGAGTGCGATTTAGACCCTTGCTCAGGCGGTATTATTGGCATGGGTGAAAATGACCTCGAGCGCTTAGAATTAGCCTTGGCCTTGCGTGAGCTTGGCATTAAGTCCATCCCTATTAATGTGCTCCATCCAATTGCAGGTACCCCTCTTGAAGGCACAGAGCGCTTGAGTGACGAGCAAGTCTTGCGCGCTGTTTGTATCTTTAGATTATTAAATCCAGATGCACATTTGCGCTTTGCAGGCGGCCGTGCCCTTTTGAGCGAAGAGGTGGTAAATAAGGCTATTTACTGCGGCATCAATGCTGCCATTGTCGGTGACTTGCTCACTACCCTTGGCTCCGATATCGCAGCCGATCGCAAGCGCTTTGCCGAGCACCACTACGAGCTGCCTGTCATCCCGCTCCACAAAGCCTAAGGCCCTCATCAAGAAAGCTCCCCCTGAGAGCTTACTTAAAACCAAGGTAGCCTTAAAGGCTTCATGGGGCTTAAGCTTGAGCGCTTGGTGACTTACAATTTAATTTAAAAAGAGAAGAGCTACGCCACCTAGCATCAAGGCCTTGTTTGGTCTGATGCGGTGGCGTAGTCCTTTAGTTGCTTACCTAAAAAACACCTTGTGTATATGAATATAGGAGGAACTATGGGCATTGAAAATTTAATTGACGATTTTGATAAAAAGCATTTGTGGCATCCGTACACTTCGGCTTTAGATCCTCTACCTGCCTTAAAGGTAGTCAAGGCCTATGACAATATCATTGAGCTTAGTGACGGTACCAAGCTTATCGATGCTATGTCCTCTTGGTGGTGCTGCAATTTAGGTTATAGCAATGAGCGTATTTTGCAAGCCTTACAGGAGCAAAGTGAACGCTTCTCCCATGTTATGTTTGCAGGCTTTACCCATGATAGCGCCATTAATTTAGGCAAGCGCCTCTTAAAGCTCTTACCTTTTATGGAGCATATCTTCTATGCCGACTCAGGCTCGGTTGCCTCTGAGGTAAGCCTCAAGATGGCCTTGCAATACCAAAGAGCCAAGGGCAAAACAGAGCGCAATAACTTTTTAACCATTCGCTCAGGCTACCATGGCGATACTTGGAATGCCATGTCAGTGTGTGACCCCGACGGAATGCACACAGTCTTTGGCAAGGCTATGCAAGTGCGTATCTTTGCCAATAACCCGAGCACCCCTTTCCCTAAGTCCATTGTCGCAAGTAAGACTCGCTCTCAATATGTCAATAATGAGAGCACTGAGGCTTTTGACCCTACCGACTTAGAGGATATTGCTCAAAAGATACGTGAGCATCAAGCTGAGATTGCTGCCGTGATTTTAGAGCCTATTGTCCAAGGTGCAGGAGGCATGTATTTTTACCATCCTGATTTCCTAAAGGGCCTGCGTCAGCTGTGCGATGAGCATGACATAGTCTTAATCTTTGATGAAATTGCCACAGGCTTTGGCCGTACAGGTAAGACCTTTGCTTATGAGTACTCCCAAGTACAGCCAGATATCATGCTTCTGGGTAAAGGATTGACCTCAGGTTATATCACCTTATCAGCTGTATTGTGCCAACAGAAGATCTCGCATACTATTTCTCAAGGCGATCCTTATGTCTTTATGCACGGTCCTACCTTTATGGCCAATCCTCTAGCCTGCTCGGTTGCCTGCGCTGCTGTCGATGAGTTCTTAGCTTTCCAAAAGCAAGAGCCTCAAGCCATTGCAAATATCGAGCATACCTTTAAACAAGAGTTAGCCCCTTGCATTGACTGTGAGTGTGTCAAGGAGGTACGTGTCTTAGGTGCCATTGGTGTAGTGGAGCTCTATGAGCGTGCCAATGTCCAAGCCATTGAAAAGCGCTGCTTAGACTTAGGAGTATGGTTACGTCCTATGGGCAATCTCATTTACACCATGCCACCACTCAATACCCCACTTAAGGACATCACCACCATCTCCAAGGCCATCTTAGAACTCTGCCGTGAAATTGATGCTGGCACCATTGAAAGCGCCAGCCGCCCTAAAAACGACAGCCTCATCTAAAGCGCCCGCTCCTAGCACCTCGCGCTCTTGCGCTAGGTGCCCAAGCTCAGGGCCTACGCCCTGAGCCTTACTCCCTACCAAGATAGCTAGAGAGCATGCCCCTTCCCTACCGCTAACTTACCTCAAGCGCCCGCCCCAACTCATGGCGCCATCCCTCTTTAAAGCCCAAACTACAACAAAGCCCCAACTATCTTGCGATAATTGAGGCCTTATTTGAGCTCAGGGCACGCAGGCCCTTATAGTAAGCTTTGATTCCTACGATTAGCCTAACATAGAGAGGGCTAATTGAGGACGGGAGTTAGCTTGCATCAGCATAGAGGTAGCAGCTTGCTGGATGATGCTCTGCTGGCTTAAAGCAGCAGACTCTTCGGCAAAGTCAGCGTCACGAATACGAGAGCGGGCGTCAGCCTGGTTAGCAGCTACGTTGGACTGGTTGCGAATAGAGGACTCAAGACGGTTTTGCAAAGCGCCCAAGTCAGAACGCTGGGAGTCAACGTCCTTAATCATAGCGTCCATTAAAGCAATGGTTTCCTTAGAGCCAGAAGCAGTGCTTAAAGTTAAGCCAGTCTTGCTCCAGCCCTTGAGTTTATCTACACCAGCACGAGAAGCGATAAAGCAGAAACCGAAGTTGTTTACTTGGAACTCAATGCTATCACCATTGTTGGCGCCAACTTGTAAATTCATGACACCAGCCTTAGAGGCAGCACCGTTGTTAGCTAAGCTTGCATAAATGGAAGCCTTACCATCTTGGAAGCCCTGAAGTACGGTCTTGCCGCCGAACTTAGTCTGCTTAGAAATACGGGTGACTTCCTGCATTAAGGCGTCGCCTTCCTTCTTGATGGCAGCGCGGTCATCGGAGGTGTTGGTGCCGTTAGCAGATTGAACTGCTAAAGTACGGATCTTTTGGAGCATACCGCTAATTTCGTCCATACCACCTTCAATGGTCTGAGCTAAAGCGATACCGTCGTTAGTATTGCGGTTACCCTGATTTAAACCATTGA
>Tim_p2__coassemble_382_pt1 | contig 25586 bp, 17 predicted proteins | sample Tim_p2__metabat2_low_PE_020 | metagenome-assembled genome bin Tim_p2 | reverse complement strand
TGTCTATAATTACTTTATCTAGTACGAACCTATCTTAAATGATTTTCATGCTAGATCTCAATGCTGCTACTAGTATTAGCGGAGGCCGATTTGGTGGTAATCAAAGTAAGGGCCTGGATCGGTTTTACGCCCTGGAGCTACCTCGCTATGGGAGGCAATGCGCTCTTTAATGTCAGGATAGGTGTGTTGTAAAAGCTTAACTATGTCTTTGAGAATCTGATATTGTACAGCCGTATACTCACACTCATCTGTGCCTTCAAGCTCAATACCAATGCCAAAGTCATTGCACTCTTTTTGGCCTTGATAGCTACTTCTGCCTGCATGCCAAGCTCTATCTAAAAAAGATACATATTGGGTAACTCTACCCTGGCGATTGATAAATAAGTGGGTGGAGAGCTCGCTTTGATAGATGCCTTCAAAATAAGGATCGATGGAAGGGTCAAGAGCGCCAATAAAGAGATCATCTACATAAGGGCCACCAAAGTGATGCGGTGGTAGGGAAATACCGTGCAAGACGATCAGTGATATTTCACCTGTAGGACGGGAATTAAAGTGCTTGGTAGGAACCTGTCGCACCTGAGGGCCATTAAGCCACCCTGCTACAATGTGCATGTTTGCATGCCTCTTAGCTAATGGAGAGAAAAAGAAACAAACTTATCTCCATCATAGCACGGATCTTGAGGCCTAAAATGCCAACAGCCCCTGGTCTTATCTAAGGCCAAGGGCTGCTAGTGCCTAGAGGGTTGGGGCTCTAGGAGAGAGGCTACTTTTTCTCTTTTAGTCGAGAACTAATTGGTGGCCTGCGAAAACTGGAGCGCTATCGTCAGAGGCTACGAAGTTGATGGCAGAGTCAATTTCCATTAACTCGTAATTAGCAGCGTCAGCTAAGATGGCGCGTAACAACATATTGTTGAGCTTGTGGCCAGTCTTATAAGCCTTGAAGTTACCTAATAAGATATGACCATTCATGTAGAGATCGCCTACTGCGTCTAACATCTTATGCTTCACAAACTCATTTGGATAACGCAAACCATCTGGGTTAACCACGCGATAGTCGTCGAGTACTACTGCATTTTCTAAAGAGCCACCTAAAGCTAAATTGTGGCTATGCATGAACTCTACGTCCTTCATAAAGCAGAAGGTACGAGCACGAGAGAGCTCCTTGACAAAGGAATTGCCCGAGAAGTCTAAGAAGAAGTGCTGTAACTCCCTATCCATGGCAGGGTGATTAAAGTCGATAGTTAAATCTAAAGTAAAACCATCACCTGGGGTGATTTCAGCCCACTTATCACCATCTTCGACACGTACAGTGCGCTTTAAATGGATGAATTTCTTGGAAGCATTTAATTCTTGAACGCCAGTAGATTCAAATAAGTAGATCCATGGCTGAGCGCTACCGTCCATTACAGGAAGCTCAGGGGCGTTGACATCGACAAATAAGTTATCGATACCCAAAGCACATAAAGCGGCAGTTAAATGCTCGACAGTGGAGATACGAACACCCTCAAGATTTACTAAAGCAGTACATAATTGAGTATCACGTACCGCCTCTGGTTCGCACTTGATAGTTACATGCGGATCTAAGTCAGTACGAGTATAGATAATGCCTGTATTTGCAGGTGCTGGGCGAAACGTTACTTCTACCTTTGAGCCTGAATGCAGGCCAATTCCAGTAGCAGAAACCGCTTCTTTAATGGTTCTCTGTAAAAACATTGGAATTGCCTCCTACTAAGTTATTCCCAACGCCGGTAATTTTAATACAAATTAGTGACGAATTTCATGTTTTTGAGCTTGAAATTTCCACAAATTTGTTAGGCTAATTTCGCTGCTCTTACATCCCATCCTATGCGCTGAAAATTAGGCTCAAGATAGCAAAGCTGATTTTTTAGCCTTTTTAAGCCATTAATTAAAGAGCCAAGAGAGGCCCATTGGTCCTAGCTCATCATAGTCTGAAGTGATGGATTTTTTACAATCAACATGTCTGCTTTTTAGAGTAAAAGCTCACAAAAAAGTTCACTGTTTTTACAAAAAAATTGCGCGTAGCCCCCTGTTCACTAGGTATACAAACTCAGGAATTTAAATAAAGACTTTATAAATTTAGTTAATTAAATTGCAAGGGGGAAAATGAGGCGGGGCTTACAAATAATAAAGCCCATAGCTTTGGGGAAACTATGGGCTTTGGAAATACACTACTATAAAAGTAGTTTTAACACTAAGTTATTGGGTTTGCGCGCTTAAACCTGCTTGCGGAAAATGGAAGGGATCTCAGCGTCTGAGTTCCAATCGTTGCTAGCTGCCTCGTTAGTAGAAGCTTCCTTCTTTGCAATGGAGGAATATCCCTTAGGAGCTAAACCTGCATTGACGCCACTTGGACGACCTTGACGCTCGCCATAGCCCATATTGGCAGCTGGAGCCATTGGGGCTGCGTTAGGAGCTACATGACGATTGGCTGCATTAGGGGCAAAATTCTGCTGTTGAGCTTGACGGAAGAAACCATTGTCAGACTGTGGAGTATTGCTATAGCGAGCCTGCATATTGGCACGACCTGCTGCATTTAACTGTCTTTCAGATGGAGTATCTTCAAAGCTAGAGATACCACTAATGAGGATAATAATCTCGATTTGGTCTTCGGCTAATTGATCATCGAAGATAATACCAAACTTACAATCTGAGTCTTCATCAGCATAGCTTTGGATCTCAGAGTTGATTTGATCCCACTTGCCAATTGGGAAGTTTGGATTTACACGAGTATAGACTAATAAACCAGTGGCACTCTTGATATCGACTTGATCGATAAGTGGAGAGTGAACAGCTCTTTGAATAGCGTCTTCCACGAAGTTAGCACCCTGACCAGTACCACTACCGATCATGGCATGGCCACGACTGCGCATAATGGTCTTAACGTCAGAGAAGTCTAAGTTTAAGTAACCTTCGATATTGATAATATCGGTAATACCCTTAACGGCATTTAAGAGTACGTCGTTGGACTCATTAAAGGCGTTAATAATGGAAATATTGGCGCCTAAATTGGTGAGTAACTTCTCGTTATCTAAAACGATTAAGGAGTCAACGTGCTTGGAGAGCTCGGTAATACCAGCAGCAGCATTGATAGCTTTGCGCTTACCTTCAAACTTGAATGGCTTGGTAACTACACCTACAGTAATTGCACCAGTCTCTTTGGCAATTTCTGCAATGATTGGGGTTGCACCAGTACCAGTACCACCACCCATACCTGCGGTGATGAAGACTAAGTCACTACCTTGGAGGAGCTTCTTAATATCCTCTTTACTCTCCTCAGCAGCCTTACGGCCTACATTTGGATCTAAACCTGCGCCTAAGCCACGGGTGAGCTTAACGCCAATTTGAACCTTCAAAGAAGCAGTTAAAGAGTCAAGAGCTTGAGCATCAGTATTAATGGCAATAAACTCAACACCGCCAATGCTTTGATTGATCATGTATTGAAGAGAATTACCACCGCCGCCGCCTACGCCAAGAACACGGATAATATGGTTTTGTTCTTGGTATGTCTGTTCATTGTTCATAGCAGCAGGCTCATAAGTAATATTGCCCATAAAACCCCCAAAAAAGAACTTAGTGATCTACTTTAACTTAGTGTGCTGTTCATTATAACCTTAAAAGCCCTAAAATAGCACATCTAATTACAATGGCGCGCAAGAGCTCACCATTTTGCCATCTTAACGTTCACCCTAAGGATAAGCATCACGACCACAAAAAGAAAAAAATAATAGAAATGGCTTAAATAAGCGAAATTACATCACTTTAGATCTTTGTAATTACATGTTCCTTCTAGTAAAGAAGTTAAATCAGATCAAAAACCAGTTTCTTGGTTAGATATATCTTACGAGCATAATTTGATATCTCTATATGGGCATAATAGTATCAAACATATGCTCAAGTACGATAAGCATGTTGCCCCCTAGGGCACATTAGGTTAATAAGTTTAACCTAATTAATGCGCTTTGCGCGCACCAAAGAGCATAAAAAAGCAAATTTAAAGCCGTTTTGACCTCAAAAGTGCGCTTGCTTCTCAAAACTTATACATAATTGTGAGCCATCTCACATTAGTTACTAAAACGTTTCCACCCTATTGCGACCTAAGGGTAGCCCCACTAACTCCCTCTTACTAAACACTCTTGTTCTAAGTAAAAGAGAGCGTTAGATATAAGCGCGACCTCTTGATGACACTTACTAGGACTGACCACCAATTATTGCACCATAATAGAGCTTAGTTTTAGAACTCCTTAGAGAGCCAATCTTTAGTCCAAGTTACCATTCGTGAGAACATGCCATTGTTCTTTTTGATCTCTTTAATGACTAAGTTCTTATTGAGCTTATCGCGACGAATAGCATGGCCAAAGCGCAATAAGCCAATAGCAGTAGCAAGCTCTGGGCTCTTTAAGCCCTCATAATTGCCAGAGACATTACGTGGCAGACCTACTCTGACCTTGGCACGGGTGCCGTCTGGATTATTAATCTTATTGGCAGCTAAGGTAGTAATACCTGAGGTAGAGGCTACGCCACCAGTGAGCACAAAGCCAGCGCCAATGGACATATCTAAACCTGAGCTTTGGCGATAGCGTTCGAGGCGATCGTTAATCATGCTAAAGAAATCACTTAGTGAAATAGCCACACTAGTAGAGAGCTTACTACGCTCGATATAAATCTTATCTTCAGCCTCATTGACGGCTAACTTGGCATGGGCCTCTTTATCTGAGAGCAAGTAAGGGTGAGCAACACCATAGCCTAATTTGATAACCTCAGCTGAGCGCAAGGTAATACCAAAATTAGTAGCAATATCGCGAGTTACGACACTACCTCCCTTATCTAAGCCAAAGGTTAACACGAGCTTGGAGCGATCATAGACGGACACATCAATGGTACCGCCTCCAAAATCAATGACGCAAACGCCAATTTCCTTTTCCTCTTGGGAGAGCACAGCATCGGCAGCGGCAATACCATTGTAGATAACATGCTCAATTTGAATCTTGTTATCTAACTTTTCAAAAGCGGCACGTAAGTTATTTTCCTGATCTTCATTGCAGGCAATCAAGTGCACACCTACGCCTAGGCGCAAGGCGCTTAAACCTACAGGATCGGTAATATCAGTATTGTCTTCAGTCTCATAAGCCTGTGGAATAACATGCAAGAGGTGATTGTAGCCTGAAAATTTGGCCGAACGAGCATGCTCTAAGGCATTTTCTCTGTCGATCTCAGTTACCTTGTGGGAAGGAACGGTGGCAATACCCTTTTCGTTTTGGGATTGAATATGACGGCCTGCAATACCAATAAAACACTTAGAAAAAGAGTTCTCCGTCTCTTGCTTATAGCGCTGAATCAAAGTGGAGATCTGCTCACTTAACTTATTTAAGTCACTGACGCAGCCATTGACCATACCTGCCGAAGGGATCTCAGAATAATAAGAGATCTCAATTTCGCCAGTACTTAGGACATTGCCCTCAATTAAGCGAATCTTAGAGGTACCAATATCTAATGCGTATAAAGGTTCTTGGGCATTAGCATTAGCTTGAGCCCCCTTACTACCTTTAGCAAACAACATACAATACTCCTATCCTCTTTTCTTCTGTTGCGCACATTGCTTAAATTAATTAAATTCCAGACCTATTGTGCCTTAATTAAGGCAGATTTGCACAAATCACACAGGCTATTTAAAGCTCACTACCCTACTTTCTACTTATTGCACCTTGCGTGCAGGAGCTTGCTCATTAGGATTTTCCTCGTCGCTCTTAGGACGTTCGCCTACAGCAAAGCCATTATCGTAACGCAAGTCCACATACTCCACATCGCTTAACTTCAGCTTAGTTTGACTAAAAGCCAAAATAAAGCGCTGGAGACGCATTAAAGGCAAGTTAGGGGAGCTTTCACGGCCTAAAATTAACCAGACATCGCCATCGATGAGCACACGATAACCGCGTGCAGCATCTAAATGGACTTCTTTAATGATATAAGGACTTTTGCTACTTAGCTCAATAAATTTATAAGCATGCGTATAGAGCTCACCTGCTAGTGAGTCGTGAGGCGCACTTAAAGTTACCAAGGCCAAGTTTAAATTGCGCATGTCAGGGTAAAAGACACTATTGGTATGCGCATCGTAAAAGCCTGAGCTCTTCCAGCGTGCCGAGGGGAAGTGCTCTACTAATGACACTTCGATAGTATCAGGCATTTTCTTTTTTACTGATACTTTAGAGACCCACGGCATTTGCACCAAGGCATTGTGCAATAAAGATATGTCATAACTGACAAGGTTCTTACCACCTGCTAACTTACCTACTGTGGTGGCAATTTCCTCTTGGGTAATATATTTTAACTTACCAGAGATCACGACTCTGGAAATTGGAAAAGTAGTGCTACTGGTTGTGTAAGCAACTAGCAATTCATAAGCCTTATAGTTGGCAAATAAAAAGCCTAAAAAGACTAAGAGCGACAGAATAAAGCTTCCGCGCGAGCGACGCTTTTTAAAACCTTGCTTTGCCAATTACTCTTTCCCAACCGTGAGTATGCGCTAAACTTTACCTAAGAGCCCTATAGGCTCTTTAAGGCTCACCTTGCCCCCAAACCTCATGAGCCTAATGGCCCGTGAGAGCTTTAGCTCTCAGATTTGGGCCAACGAGAGCTTAACATGCCTGCCACTTGCACGACATTGCCAGCACCTTGAGTTAAGACAATATCCTTTTCTTCGCATAAGGCATCTAACAGCGCTGGTACCTCATCGACGCTTTCGACATAATGAGGCTCAATGCGGCCTTGGGAGCGAATGGAGTGGCATAAATGACGGCCATCAACGCCAGGAATCTTAGACTCCCCTGCAGGATAAATCTCAACTAAAATCAAGACATCGACCATTTGTAGCACTTTGACAAAGTCCTCATACAGGTCACGAGTTCTTGAATAGCGGTGCGGCTGAAAAACCATAACTAAACGACGAGTTGGCCACCCCTCACGAATGGCTTTGATAGTAGCCATAACCTCAGAAGGGTGATGACCATAATCATCGACTATGCTAACCATTCCCTTAGGAGCTAAATAGCGACCATAGCGCTGGAAGCGACGACCTACACCCTCAAAGTGCTCGAGGGCACTTAAGATAAAGCGCTCATCGACCCCCTCTTCTAAAGCTACGGCAATAGCAGCTGTAGCATTTTTGGCCATATGAATGCCAGGGAGAGGTAATTTCACATTGAGATCAGGACCATTCTTACGCTTAACGGTAAATAAGGAGCCCGCCTGCATTTGAATGAAATTGGTGACCTGTAAGTCAGCCTTGTCGCTCACACCATAAGTAATGACCTGACGACCAATACGCGGAATAATGCTCTCGATCGTAGGGTCATCAATGCACACTACAGCTACGCCATAGAAAGGCAAATTGTGTAAGAACTGCACAAAGGTGTCAGTGAGCTTACTAAAATCGCCATTGTAGGTCTCTAAATGATCAGCTTCGATATTAGTGACCACTGTAAGCATAGGTTGTAAGTGTAAGAAAGAAGCATCAGACTCGTCAGCTTCAGCAATTAAGAAACGGCTGGTGCCTAAACGGGCATTGGTACCTGCACTATTGAGCAAACCACCGATCACAAAGGTCGGATCTAAGGCAGCTTCAGCAAAGATCGAGGAGATGAGAGAGGTGGTAGTCGTCTTACCATGGGTGCCTGCCACCGCAATGCCATAGCGATAGCGCATGAGCTCGCCTAACATTTCGGCACGGCGCACTACAGGAATACGCTGAGCAATAGCCGCATCGACCTCTGGATTACCAATATGGATAGCCGAGGAGACTACGACTACGCTAGCCCCCTCGATATTAGAGGCACTATGACCAATGAAGATTTGAATGCCCAGCTGCTCTAAGCGCTCGGTAACTTTGCTCTTGGCAATATCAGAGCCAGAGACTACATAACCTTCATTTTTTAAAACTTCGGCAATACCACACATTCCTGAGCCACCGATTCCCACAAAGTGAATACGGCGAACCTTGTGCATATGAGGCACACTTTCAAAATTTGTATTGATCATGATACTTCCAAAGTTTTGGTCTTAGCTAAAAAATTCTCTCTTACGGAAGCCTAAGATTAAGCGCCATAGTGCTTAGGCTAAGCTCCCCTAACAAGTGCCGTGCAAGTTTAACATATTTGCCAAAATTAGGCATTTAAATCAGCCTTGCGACTAGAGCTCTTCAATAATTTGGCACACTCTAGTAGTAGCATTAATTTTAGCCTCTTGAGCACAAGCTTGCGACATAGCCTGTAAAGTATCACTATCTTTAATAGAGGCAACTAACTTATAAAGTGAGTTTTCGTTAAGCTCACTTTGAGCTAAGAGCTTGGCACCATTGACCTTGACTAAGGACAAGGCATTTTTAGTTTGATGGTCATCTACTGCTGTTGGCAGCGGCACAAAGATAGCAGGTAACTTAGCTGCACTCAGTTCTGAGACAGTGGAGGCACCTGCACGGCAGATGACTAAATCTGCTGTACTATAGGCCTTGGCCATATCCTCAATAAAGTCTGAGGTTTGATAGTCAAATTCTGCCCCTGCATACAAAGCAGCTGTCTTTTGGGAATTGCCCTTGCCACATTGGTGAATCACACTAATGTCATCACGCTTAAAGTGCTTTAGTGCTAAAGGCACTTGCTCATTTAAGGCCTTGGCACCTAAAGAACCGCCAACGATTAAAATATGGGTCTTCTTATCTGCATGGACAAAGCTACGCTCTTGTTCATGTAAGGCCAAAATAGGAGCACGTACAGGATTGCCCACTACCTCGACTTTAGGACCACTAAAAGCCTCACCTACACCCAATAAGATCTTACGAGCGACCTTAGATAAAATGCGATTGGTCAAACCTGCTGCGGCATTTTGCTCATGCAAAATCACTGGGATGCCACTTAAGTAAGCTGCCATGCCACCAGGTCCTGAGGCATAGCCGCCAAAGCCAATGACAACATCAGGCTTAAATTCAGCTATAACTTTTTTGGCCTGGGAAATAGCATGCATGACCATAAAAGGGGCTTTAATTAAGGACATCAAGCCATTACGACGCACGCCCTTGACGTCGATATAGTGCAAAATAATCCCCTCTTTAGGCACTACCTGCTCTTCAATGCGACCACGAGTACCAAGCCATTGGACTTCATGACCTCGTGCTTTAAGCTCTTTGACAATAGCTAAAGCAGGGAAAACATGGCCTCCAGTGCCGCCTGCCATGACTAAAACTCTTTTGCTCATAAAACTTGTTCCTCTCTTTTTACCTAGTAATAATTGAGATCGCCTAGCCTTTGCGTGCGCCACTCATAGTCAATGCGCAATAAAATAGCCAAAGCCCACATACATACCACCAGTGACGATCCTCCATAGGAAATTAAAGGTAAAGTAAGTCCCTTGGTAGGTAGAGCGCCAGAGGCTGCGCCAATATTAATGACGGTTTGTAGACAAAAGAATAAACCAATACCAAAGGCTACATAGCCTTGGAATTGCACTCGTTGCCGTAAAATCTTAGCTGATAAAATCACAGCCTTACTAATAATAATAAACTCCAGCAAAATCACAAAGCATACACCTATAAAGCCACACTCCTCACCTAAAATGGACATGACAAAGTCAGTGTGAGCCTCAGGCAAATAGCCCAGCTTTTGAATGGAATTACCAATACCCTCACCTGTTAAACCACCACGACCAAAGGCCATGAGCGACTGGGTGAGCTGATATCCAGAGCCAAAACGATTTTCCCATGGATCTAAGAACGATAAGATGCGCGCTACACGATAAGGCTGCCACCAAATAATAGCGGCACCAACTACGCCAACCAAGCTTAAAGTAGCTAAGTACTTAAGCAGACCTGCGCCTGCCATAAACAAAATGCCAAAAGTAATAGCAGTTACTACTACTAAGGAGCCAAAGTCAGGCTGCAAGAGCAAGAGAGTAGCAATGACAGCTAAGAATGCTAAAGGCTTTAAAAAGCCAGAGATGTAATGGCGTACTTGTTGAATCTTACGACAGGTATAGCTTGAGAAATACAAGATCCAAAAAAGCTTTAGCAACTCTGCAGGCTGCAAATTCACAGGGCCTAAATTAATCCAGCGCTTGGCATCATTAATCTCTCGACCTACTATCAGTACCACAATTAAGAGCACTATAGTAACCCCCATCAAGGGCAAAGAGGCGCTCATCCAGTTTTTACTCGGAATGGAGGTCATAAATAAACCCCACACCAAAGCTGCGCCAAAGAACATAGCCTGACGCTTTAAATAAAAGTAAGTATCTCCTGTGGAGTGATAGGCCTCCTGAACTGAGGCAGAGGAAATCAACACTAAGGAGATTAACACCAAAAGTAAGCTGGCAAACACTAAGGTACGGTCAAACTTGGCCACCTTACGTACTTTCTTATCGCTCTTTACCATGGAGAACCCAAAAAACGTAAAAGGCGGAGATAGTCCCCGCCTTTAATATACCTACATAAGACGCGTGAGCCCAAGCTTATAAGTCGTCACGCGAGGTTAAATTATTGACTAAATTAACAAAGACACGACCACGCTCATCAAAGCCCTTGAACTGATCAAAAGAAGAACAAGCAGGGCTTAATAAAATAGCCTGGCCATCTTTGGATTGAGCAAAGGCCTGGCGAATAGCCTGACGCATATTCAAGACACTTACACAGCGTTCACTATCTAAAGATAAAAGCTTATCAGCATCACGGCCAAAGCAATAGACCTTGCTAACTTCCTTGCCAATAAAGCGCTTTAATGGAGTAAAATCCTGCCCCTTACCAATGCCGCCGGCAAGCAAGATAATGCCGTTTTTATGGCGTGGGCTTAAGCCCTCAATAGCTGCCTCAGCTGAGGCTACATTAGTAGCCTTGGAATCATTGTAAAAAGATACGCCCTCTAAAATGCGCACTAATTGGCAGCGGTGCTCTAAGCCAGAAAAGCTCTTTAAGGCCTGAATTTGCACATCGCGTGGTACCTTTAAAGCATCAGCTAAAGCCATAGCGGCTAAAGCATTGAGCTCATTGTGGATGCCACAGATAATTAAGTCACGTACATCTAAAACGCGTTTGCCATTGACGCATAAGTAGGTAGTGTTTTCAGTAACTTCACGACCATACTCTTGATTATTCAAGCCAAAGCTTGCAAAAATCTGCTTGCTCTGAGCCTTATCTACAGGATAAGTGCGCTTATCATCGCGATTAACGATAATTTTGTTGCAATGGGCAAAGATACGACGCTTGGCATCAGCATATTTCTCTAAAGAACCATCATAGCGATCTAAGTGATCCTCAGAGACATTTAAGATCACACCAGCTTCAATCTGTAAGCTCTTGGTGGTCTCAAGCTCAAAGCTAGAGAGCTCTAAGACATAAGCATCTACACGATCAGATAGAATATCAAAAACAGGATTACCAAAATTGGCGCCAATGGCGGCATTCATGCCTGCTTTTTCTAACATAAAGCCAGTTAAAGCAGTAACTGTGGATTTGCCATTTGAGCCCGTAATCGCTACTACAGGAGCTTTGGCCTCATAAGCAAAGAGCTCCACATCACCTACGATCTCAACGCCTGCCTCAGCGGCAGCCTTAATCTCAGGCATATTGATAGACAGACCTGGGCTTAACACAATCATGTCATAGCTCTTTAAGAGCTCAACATTGAGGGGGCCTAAATTAAAATCCACGCCGCCTGGTACCTCTTCGGCATATGGCGGATTAGGACGGGTATCGAATAACGATAATTTCTTAAGATCGTGCTTTAGTAAAAATGAAACTACGGCAATATTGGAAATTCCAAGACCTACAACGGCAATCTTTTTGCCTTGATATCTGTCCACAGCTCTTTCTCCGCAAGCAAATTTTTTTCTTACAATTAAGGCCCTAGAGTGGGCCTAGAAGCGTGCTTATCTTAACTTTAAGGTCACTAAACCTAATAACACTAAGACAATGGTAATAATCCAGAAACGTACGATTACGCGTGGCTCTGGCCAACCACCCTTTTCAAAGTGGTGGTGAATTGGAGCCATTCTAAAGATACGCACACCGCGCAAGCGGAAGGAACCTACCTGTAAAATTACACTCAAAGTTTCGATAACAAAAATACCGCCCATGATGAACAACAAGAGTTCCTCACGGACTAATACGGCAATAATACCTAAGGTAGCACCTAAAGCTAAAGAACCTACATCGCCCATGAAGATTTCAGCAGGATAGGTGTTAAACCATAAGAAACCTAAACCTGCACCGACAATGGCAACACAGGCAATCACCAGCTCTGAGGCTAAAGGTACATAAGGGATATATAAATACTCAGCAAAATTGTAATTGGAAGTAAGCCAAGCAATGATACCCAAGCCTGTAGCTACGGTAATGGTAATAATAATGGCCAGACCATCTAAGCCGTCAGTTAAGTTTACAGCATTAGAAGAACCAGTAATTACAAAGTAAGTAAGCGGAATAATTAAGAAGCCTAAATCTGGCATAAAGCTCTTAAAGAAAGGCACTACCAAAGTAGTCTCGGCAGGAGAGGAGGCAAAGCCATAAATACAGCAACCTAAAGCTAAAGCAATAGCAGATTGCCAAAAATATTTATACTTAGCGCGCAAGCCCTTAGGGTCGTGACGTACTACTTTTAAATAGTCATCGGCAAAGCCAATTAAGCCATAACCAAAGACAGTAGCTAGCGTGTACCATACATAAATGTTATCTAAGCGTGACCAGAGCAAGATAGTCACAATGATGGTGCTATTAATTAAAATACCACCCATGGTAGGAGTACCTTGCTTCTTTAAGTGGCTCTCAGGGCCATCCTTACGTACTACCTGACCGAAGTGCAAAATCTGTAATTGAGCAATAGTTTTAGGACCTAGCCATAAGGAAATTACCAAGGCAGTCAATAGCGCACATACTGCTCTAAAGGTCAGATATTCAAAGACACGAAAGGCAGGCACATACTGTGTCAACCAATCTGCCACCAAAATTAGCATGTTAGTCTCCTACTTGTAGCGCCGCTAACTACTAAGTGACGCCAATTAACAAAACAAAAAAAATTTAAACCACTACCCACACAGGTTGCATTAGGCATTGCCTGTAAACTTAGGCTTTAGTTGCAAAGTCCTTTAAGGCGTTGACAACTTTGTCCATGTGCATAGCATGGGAGCCCTTGATAAGGCAGGTGACCTCAGTATTGTGCTCACGCTTATCGCTTAAATAGCTTTGTAAATAGCCAATGAGGTCCTCATGCTGCAAGAAGTGCAGCGCATTGTGGCCCATGGCACTTACTGAGTATTGAGAAAGCGGACCTATGCATAAGAGCAAGTCAATCTTGTCACGAGCATGCTCACCTACCTTTTGATGGAGCTCCACTTCCTCAGAGCCTAGCTCGCCCATATCACCAAAGATAAAGACGCGCTTGCCCTTAAAGGCCTCTAGAGTATCAATGGCGGCAATCACGGCATTGAAGCTTGCATTATAGGCATCATCAATCACAGTTAAGCCATGCTCGTAGCTCACTGGGCTTAAGCGGCCTTGCATATTCTTAGTGGCACATAAACCTGCTACCACCTCGCTTTCATTAGCGCCCATGCACATAGCCAATAAAGCGGCGCCTGCGGCATTAATGGCATTGTGACGGCCTAAAGCATTTAAGCAAATATCGACATCGCAGATAAAGCGCTCATCATTGCTATGCAAGTGGAAAGATAAATTACTGCCCTCACTTACAATCTGGCTTACCTGCATGGTGGCTTGGTCACTTACGCCAAAGCTCAATAACTTGCCCTCTAAGACGGCCTGACTATAGTCTGTAAGCCAGCTGTCATACCACTGGCTATCAGCAGGTACAATGCCTACGCCCTTTAAAAGACCGTCCTTGCTATAGGCGCGCTCTGAAACTGGGTATAAAGAAAAGAGCTTATCTAATAATTCACTCTTGCCAAGGTAGACACCCTTGCTCGAGCCAAAGCCCTCAATATGAGCCTCACCTACATTAGTAATCAGCCCATAGTCAGCCTCGACAAATTCAGCAGTACGAGCAATATCCTGTAAGTGGCTAGCACCTTGTTCCACAATGGCATAATCAAAGCTCTGATCAAGGCGCAATAAGGTTAAAGGCACGCCCACATCATTGTTGAAGTTACCTTCGGTAAATAAGGTCTTGCCCTTTTGCGCCAAAATCGAGGCACTCATTTCTTTGACTGTGGTCTTGCCACAAGAGCCAGTAATGGCACCAATTAAGACCCCACTTTCCTCACGCACAATCTGAGAAGATAAGCCTAACAGACGCAAGGTATCAGGACATTGCAAGACAGTACATTTGGAGAGCTTATCAGCGCCTACCTGTTCTTGCAAAGTTTCAAGAGCATGGCTGGAGCCTACGATTTGAGCGCCATGCTCTAGCGCATCGCCAATAAAGTCATGAGCATCAAAGCGCTCACCTTTGAGCGGAATGAATAAGGTTTCTTGATCGACACTTTTAGAGGAAGTGGAGACACTTTTAATCAAGGCATCTTCACTAGCTCCCTGGACTTGAGCGCCCACATGAATCAAGCCCTTAGCTCGCTTAGCAAGCTTGGCCAAAGAAAAAGGAATCATAATTATTTGTCCTTGATTAATTATCACTAAGCTCTGTTTCTGCTACTGTGCTGTGCGCAGCTGCGCTCTGGGAGCTCCTGCTTGAGCTTGATTTGCCAGTAATACTTGCACCTAAAGGATTGCCCTCTAAGTCTATGCCTAAAAGCTCGCAGCAAATTTCGCGATCGCTAAAGTGGATAGTCTTGTCTACAAAGATTTGATAATCTTCATGGCCTTTACCTGCAATGACCACACAATCGTGCTTATTAGCATGCTCAAAGGCAAAGCGAATGGCCTGATAACGATCAGGAATGACAAAGACATTGCGCTCAAAGGACTTATTCTTGACAAGCTCGATAGGCAGACCAAAGATAGCTTGGTGGCCTTGGTAGTACTCACCCTTATAGGCCTGGTTTACCAAGGTCTCATCATAGCGCACGCGCAGCTTATCGTAGTTCTCAAAGCTTATAGTACTACCACACTCGTTTAAGACTTGCTCTAAAAGGGCTACAGCCTCATTGATATCCCCTAAACTCTCAAGGTGCTGCTCTAAACATTGCTCGCCAGTGAGCTTGAGCTCTAAGCTTAGAGTAAGGGTCTTTAATAAAGATCTATGCTTGCCAAGCAAAGCATTGAGCTTATCTAAGACTAATTGAGAGTATTCTCGATTTAATAAGGATACTTGGCTATAGGCATGGCAAAAACGATACTTTACAAACTCATCAGGTACAGTCTCAATGCCCATGAGCATGTCACTTAAAATATTCTCTAAGTTCTCAGAGCGTGGGTTATCAGCCGTAAAAATAGCGTAATCTGCATACACCGAGCTCTTAAGGGCCATGATAGGACGCTTGCCTGAGTCACGATCGCCACCGCAGCCGACAATAGCAAAGATACGGCCTTTGCCTTGGGCGTGATTACGGGCAGCGCGTAAGGCCTGCTCTACCCCATCTGGGGTGTGGGCATAATCGACAATTAAACGAGGCATTTCTCTAGTGCAAAAGCAGTCCATGCGACCAGTAATTGGCTTGAGTTTAGAGGCATGACGCATTAAGAATTTCACGTCATAATCCATAGCTACCAAGACACCTAAAGCTACAGCAAAATTCTCGACATTGAATTTGCCCAATAAGCCTAACTTGGTGCTCATGACCTTCTTAGCATTTAAGCTAATGGCAACCTCAGTATAAGAGCTCTCATACTTGATGTTTTGGACATTTAAAGCAGTGCTGATGGTGCTCTCGCTTAAGCTATTTTGCATAGTCACTTGGTAGCAATTCTTAATCTCAGAGGCAATATCACGGCCTTCTTGATTAATGCAATTGACCACCAAATGCTTAGGCGGAATCATCTTTAAGAAATTGGTCTTGGCACTAAGATAGTCACGCATATTGTGGTGATAATCCAAGTGATCACGACTTAAATTGCTAAAGGCACCTGCATAGAAATTAAGGCCAGAGACACGGCCTTCACAAAAGCCAATGGAGGAGACTTCCATAATGGCATAGTCAGCGCCTTGAGACACGTAATTAGCAAGCTCACGCTGTAAGGAAATAGCATCTAAAGTGGTATTGGCACTTTCTTGAAGCTCACCTAAAAAGCCATAGCCTAAAGTGCCAAATAAGACACACTTGTGGCCACATTGATTGAGCATTTGCGCAATTAAATTAGTAATAGTGCTCTTGCCATTAGTGCCAGTAACACCAATTAAGCGCAGCTTTTCAGAAGGATTACCATAAATAAAGCCAGCTAAAGCACTTAAGCTCTTATTGCTAGGCAAGACCAGACGTAACATCTTGGCATCGGTAATAGCCTTAGCCTCGGGGGTATTTTGGGAAGCTAAATATTCACTTTGCGCACGCTTAGGATCGCTAATGTACTTAGTAATCACCGACTTACCCGAGCGCAGTTTTTGCTCGACACTCTCAGAGAGAGCGGCATTAAAGCCCTCTTTTAACTGATCACCAATATTGCCGTAATTGAGCTGCCACTCAGTTTGCTCTTCATAGCTGCTTGGAGCATCAACTAAGATAGCTACTGCACCTTTTGCTTTGATCTCTTCTAAGTGCTCAAAAGGATTGAAGTGAGCGCCTTTTTTGGCATAAAAGATGGTGCCCTTAGTTACACGGCGAGTATCACACTCGATATTAGTAACCATGATCTTGCTTAATAGTGGGCGAATCTTATCACTATATACAGAAGTGATTTCAAGATAATCGCAAACACTCTCTAAGGTACCTTTAAAATTCATTAACAAAAACCTCTAACAGCCAAAGCTCACATATAGTCCTAATCAGCTACTGCTTGGAAGCTACTTTTTTCGGATCTTCTTTTTTATCTGGAGGGATATTATAAAGCTGTAATCCCTTGGTCATAATATCGTTGAAGGCAGGGGCGGAAACTTTACCGCCAAAGTGACTGCCTGTTTGCGGGCAAAATACCACCACTGAGACCACAAAACGCGGATTAGACAGCGGCGCAAAGCCCACGAAGGAAGCCACATACTCATCGGCATAGCCACCATTGCGCGCAATATGTGCAGTACCAGTTTTACCTGCGATACGATATCTATCAATAGCTGCACGCGAACCTGAGCCCTCGGATACTACAGTTTCTAGCACGCTATGGATATTTCTAATTTCATTAATATTGGCTACCTGCGAGTATTGAGGCTTTTCAACTACTCTCAAGATAGACACAGGCAAACGGGCACCATAATTGGCCAAAGTGGCATAAGCGGAGGCCAATTGCAGCGAAGTGACAGTTAGACCATAACCAAAGCCAATGGTAGCTTTATCAATCTCAGCCCAGTAAGTGCGGGAGCTATTGATATTGCCATGGATCTCACCTGCCAGCCCTGAATTGGTGCTCGCACCAAAGCCAAAGCGCTCAAACATTTGCAAAATTAAGCTAGGGCCAGTGCGCTGCGCAATTTGAGCCATACCCGTATTGGAGGAGAACTTTAAGATATCCACCAAGGTAGACTTATCTTGCCTATGGCTATCGGTAATGAGCTTATTGCCCACGCGATAAGGTCTAGTATCAAAGACCTCATTCCACTTAACCAGCCTAGATTCAAGGGCTGCTAACGCTACAAAAGGCTTGATAGTAGAGCCAGGTTCAAAGCCATCAGTAATGGCCTTATTACGAGCACGATTGGAGTCAAAATAGGTTCTATCATTAGGATCAAAGCTTGGATAATTCACCATAGCTAAGACCTCACCTGTTTTCACATCCATCATCACGGCCGAAGCACTTTCAGCTGAGTACTTATCAACTGTTTCTTTTAAAGTGCGATAGGCAAAAGTCTGGAGGCGATCGTCAATACTTAAGACTAAGTTACCGCCTGGCTTGCCTTTTTCGGTGACGCCTAAATCCTCAATAATATGACCGCTTAAGTCCTTTTTAGCTTTGCGCTTGCCACTTTCAGCAGACAAGAACTCATCAAAGCTCATCTCGACGCCATACACACCTGTACCATCGCCACTTAAGATACCGACAATTTGCGCATTGACTTCACCTGTGGGGTAATAGCGTTGGTAATTGTCAGAAATTGAAATGCCAGGCACTTTGAGCTTGGCTAATTCTTGGGCGCGATTTAAAGGCAAGTATTGCTTAATACGCACATGACGACGCGAGCTATCTTGAATGCGTTCAAAGAGCTCTTTAGGTGAAATTTCCAGAATTTTGGCAATTTGACGCAAGAGCACAGGATCGTGAGTGACCTTTTTATTGTGCATCTCACGAGGATTAGCATAAATGCTCTTTACAGGTACAGATAAAGCCAAGATTTTGCCATTGCGATCCGTAATTAGACCACGAGCAGGCTCATAGGTGTAATTACGAATAATACGGCTATTACCTTCTTGAATTAAGCGCTCAGGGTGGAGCACTTGAATCCATAATAAGCGGGAGACTAAGAACACAATAGAGCTTAAAACTACCAACCAGACAATGGTCAGACGAAAGCCACTTAATAAGTACACATCCGAGCTGCCCTGACTGTCAGTAATCTTGGCATGCGGCTCTTGCCTCTTAGAGAGCGAGGAGCGAGATAGGGAATAGACCTTATCTGCATTGCGAGAAAATCTGCTAAAAAAAGACATGAGCACTTATAACCATTTGCCTAACTCACAACAGATCAAACCTGCTAGAGTCATTAAAACCCAAAAAAGCAAAACTAACTTAGCTAAAAATGAACACACAATTATAAGAGATCTAGCACTTAAATCACCTTTTTGCCGACAAAAAAGGCCGCATCAGCGGCCTTTTAGGTAAAGATAAAGTATAGAGCTTACTATTTATGTAGAGAAATAACATTTTCGTTTTGGCTCTTAGGCGATACCATTTGTAAATTCTCAATTGCAAAAGTATTGATCTTAGAATGCTCGGAGAGCTTTTGACGGGAAGCTACCAAGACTAACCATTGCTTTTCTAAATCAGCATTGGAAACTGTCACCTCGTTTAAACGGGCCGTCAAATCACGGGTATCTTGTACTTGATAGACCTTAAATAAGCATAAAGCGCAGACTAATAAAGCTAAACCATAAGTGAGCCAATTTTCGCCAAATTCGCGCATCAATACAGGTAATAAAGGCTCTTCGCGCGGCTCTTGCTCTTCATTGTGTAAGCTTAAAGTAATGGAACAATGGAGCTTATTTTCAGATAAATCGAGCTCATGGGTAACGGCATCGCCCTTTTCTAACTCAGAGTCAAAAGAATTAGGCACAGCTGCACTTGCGGTAATAACTAAATTGTCAGTACCTGTGCGCAAGGCTTGATTAATGGTGGTGACATTACCTGTGATAAAGTCCTCAGCTTCAATCTTGCCACACTCACTCTCCTCATCGCTTAGTAAGTTATTGATTTTCTTAGGCACATTGAAGAGATTATGGCCAATTAAAGCAAATTGATCTTTGGACTTCTTTTCTTCTTTTAAAGACAAAATGTCTTTAACTTGAGCATCTAAGCGCTCTTGGCTTTGATCCTCACGGCGAGCACTATCTTCATCTAAGATGATTGCCTTAGGTGGTTCATCATCGCTATGCACCTGCTCAATATTGACTAAAGCAGAAAGCTCATGTTCACTCTTTAAGTGCAATAAAGCAGAGCCTTTGCTCTCAGCTAAGGCCTCGTTATCAGGCACATTAGTTGAAACGCCTAAGCCCCTTAAATTAGGATCTGCACTTTTAGCGTTATCTACATTATTAGGGGAGATAAGTTTAGCAGCTTGGGCATCATGGAAGCTATCTACAGCAACAAATGAGCCTAAAGCATCGGGCTTATTATCTAGCTTAAAAGAACCTTCACTCTCCTTATCTAAAGATGAAAGCGCACCGAGCTTTAGCATCTCATCGCTAAGCTGCTCTTGCTCAACACTAGAACCGAGTAGTGAGAGCATCTCACTATCCTCTAGCGTGTCGTGGCTGCGACTTTTGGGAGTAAAGCCAAACATACTTAATCTCCTGCACTCAAGCGCTGAGCAATACGTAAAGTGGCACTACGTGAGCGCACATTGGCCTCAAGCTCGGCATCTGAGGCTTTAATGGCATGACCGACTAAATCTAAAGTAGCAGTCTGACGACGAATACGATCGAGTTCTTCTGAGGTTAAAGGCACTACAGATGGCACCTTTTGCCCCTCAGAGCTATCTTTAAAGAAGGTTTTAACAATACGATCTTCTAATGAGTGGAAAGAGATAACGCACAGGCGGCCTTGAGGAGATAAGACCTTAACTGCGCCTGTAAGGGCAGTTTTGAGCTCTTCTAACTCGGAGTTAACCTCAATACGTAAGGCTTGGAAGCAGCGAGTGGCCTTATGCTTTGGAGTTGGCTTGCCAGGAATAGCACCTGCAATAACATTAGCCAAGTCCTTGGTGCTAGTAAAAGGCTCAATCTCACGGCGGCGCACAATTGCGCGGGCTACTTGAGAGGCAAAACGCTCCTCACCATAGACCTTGAAGATATAAGCTAATTGTTTGACATCATAAGTGGCAATCACGCTTTGAGCAGATTTAGGAGCACTTTGATCCATACGCATGTCCAATGGACCATCCTTGTCAAAAGAAAAGCCACGGGAGCCATCATCAAGCTGAGGAGATGACACACCGATATCTAGCAAAATACCATCGACCTTGCCCATAAGCTCTAAGCTTTCACAGACTTCTTCTAAGCGCGAAAAAGGAGTATGGACAATGGAAAAACGCGAATCTTCTTGAGCTAACTTTTGACCTACTTCAACAGCAGCTAAGTCTCTATCTAAGCCAATTAAACGCCCCTTAGGACCTAAGGATGCTAAAATTTGGCGTGAATGTCCCCCACGACCGAAAGTGCCATCAATATAGACACCATCAGCCTTGATATTTAAACCTTCAATGCACTCGTGCAATAAAACAGGAATGTGGGAGAAAGTAGCCATCAATAAATCCTTAGCGTGCAGTGGCTAAATATTGCTCTTAGCAATTAATAATTAAGCTCAGGTATCACAAAGGCTCAATAGGCATAGAGAACCTACTTTGCCAGAGCATCTTTAAACAATTGATAAACGCCCATCATCTAAACTGCCACAAAATAAAGTTTAGAGGGCGTGAGAAATTAGGCGTGGCTTAAACAAGCAAAGCACAAAAGAATAAAACATCACCTAAATCAGTCCCGTATCGCGCTATGTTGGCACTAAGCGGGGCTGCTCCTACTTGGCATTCTAAAATATTATGGTCAAGATCTCAAATTTGTAATGCCAGAAAACATGATTCTCATGGTATTTGTACCTACTTTTAATAGATACTCACGTATTACTTTTAATCTTGCCTTGCAAGAGTCCTAAAATTTTTCTTAATTAAAGCCCAAACTCTCTTTAAAATAGGCAACCAAGCGATCACAAAGCTTGATACAACCTACTTGGAGCACCAAGTGGCAATACATGCCACTTATAGCCACTCCCAATCATATCCAGCCATAAAACTCTTATCATCTAGCTGCAAAGAATGCTTATTACTAGCAAGCCAATATTTAACTTTTATTTAAACTTGTGAACTTGATCGAATTTAGAGCACAAAATTAGTGCACAAAAAAAGAGCAGATATCATCTGATACCTGCCCTCTTTTTTCAAACTATTACTTAACTAAGTAAGTATTATTCAACCTTCTTGGTAACTTGATCGAAGAAGTTTAAGCCAATTGGGTGAGTGAACTTACCAGTAATATTTGGACGGTAAGCAGCTAAAGTCTTAGCGTGGGAGATAGGAAGCACACCAACGTCCTCAGCTAATACAGCCTCTGCCTTTTGATATAGAGCAGCACGCTCTGGACCATCAGCTACGTGGGTAGCTTGGTTGATTAAGTCGATGAACTCCTTGTTCTGCCATAAGCCCTGGTTAGCGATAGGGTCGTTAGCAGCTAAGATATTGATGAAGTTATCAGGATCACCGTTATCACCTACCCAACCGATAAAGGTAATATCCCACTTGTCGGTTAAGAGCTTGCTCTTGAAGGTGGTCCAATCGTAAACATCGATCTTGGCCTTAACGCCAACCTTATCGAAGTAAGCCTGAACTGCCTCAGCTAATACCTGGCCACCAACGGTGTTGTAGTAACGAGCATTGGAGTAAGTTAAGATGCGTAACTCCTTGATACCCTTGTCAGCTAAGGTCTTCTTTGCAGCTTCTGGATCATAGGTTACAGCCTTAACATTTGGATCATAACCAGACATGAAGGTTGGGAAGAAGGAAGGAGCAAAAGCAGCATAGCCCTTGTATAAGGACTGTACCATCTCAGGTACATTAATAGCCTGAGCTAAAGCCTTACGAACCTCACGATCAGCGGTCATATAGCCGTCACGGCAGTTGTAAACCATGTAGTTTACGTTGTTACCCTCGGCCTCAAAAATTAAGGAACCGCCTTGCTTTAACTGATCGATAACATTGGCGTCAATACCATTGATGATATCTACCTCGCCATTGTTTAAAGCAACTACACGAGCAGAAGTTTCCTTCATGATCTTGTAGATAACGTTCTGAATAGCAGGCTTCTTGCCCCAGTAATCATCATTAGTGGTGAGGATTAATTGCTGACCCTTATCCCAAGCAACTAACTTGTAAGGACCAGTACCAACTGGGTTTTCCATTAAGTTGTTATTGAACTTCTTAAGGGCAGTTGGGGAGGCAATAGGAGCGGCAAAGCACATAGCCATATTACGTAAGAATGGAGTGGAGCTTTGCTTGAGCTTAATTTCGATAGTGTAATCATCGATAACAGTAGTAGAGACTACATCACCAAATACCAATGGAGCATAGGACATCTTTGGAACTAAGTTCTCTGGCATCTGGCGATCGATATTGAACTTAACAGCCTGAGCATTAAATGGAGTGCCGTCATGGAACTTTACGCCCTGACGGAGCTTGAATACATAAGTAAGACCATCTTCGCTAATAGTCCAGCTCTCAGCTAAGCTTGGTTCAATTTCAGTGTTATCTGGCTTAAACTTTAATAAAGACTCGTAGATATTGCAGTTTACGTTACCAGAGTCATTGTCATCTACTAAAGCAGGATCAAGACCTAATGGCTCAGTGGAGGTAGCGTAGAACAAGTTGTCTTGTGGCTTACGAGACATAGGAGCAGCATTAGCAGCAGAGCTTAAAGTGCCCACAGCAAAAGCTACTGACATAGCGGTAGCTAAAAGAGTCTTAGGGGAAAATAACTTCATGACAAAAAGTCCAAAAAAGTAAGTTACAACTTAAGATGTTTAAGCACGTGAATGCCAGCTAAAGCTCAAGCTTTTAGCTGCTAATAGCAACAAGATTATCAAAGCTTGTGCTTTAGCCTACATAACAGACGCAACATCCTAATCACATAGAGACGCTCAAAAACGCCTAGCCATGAAAATCAAGGCACAGCCATTTTCTTTTATGCCCTTTAAAATTTCAAGCTAACATCTCCAACTTGCGGGGCTTATCGCATTTAAAGCCCCAAAATATGTCTTTTATAAGCTCTTTTAGCTATTTTGGTGCAAAATCTCTACATTTTCCCCATTTTTGCGCAACGCTTAGCGCGCCCATTACTAGCGCCCGCCCCTAACCTACTATGGACCTCATCTGCTGCGCTATTGGCTCAAGGAGGTATTTTGGTAAGGAAAAAAATTTTTTTATCTAGGTGAGAGGCTTTATAGAGCGGGCTTTTGCGCAGGGGGAGGCACATGGAAGTGCAAGCTTTTTGTCTAGAGCTAAGTATTTGCTAAGCATCACATTTTAAGATTTCAATTGTGCACTACAGGAATTAAGGTACTTGGCCACAAGTATCATCACCTAATAATTAATGGATTAGTTCTTAAGTGATGGTGCTTTGCCAAGCTACCTTAAAGACAAAATTAAAAGCTGTTGCTTGGTATTTTAGAGCTCACCTACCAAGCGCTAGTCTTAGCCTTGATAATTGACGATTTTTGGAACAAAAAGAATTATGAAGAATTTCAAACGCTCTGCTGTCGCTTTAGCTCTTGCTGGTTTTACTCTTCTTTCCTCTTCAATGGTCAATACCACCATTGCAGCTGACGCCCAACCATTAATCAGCGCCATGCAAAACAGCCAAGGTCAGCCATCCTTAGCTCCTATGCTTAAGAATGTCATTCCTGGCGTAGTAAATATTTCTGTAAAGGGAACCAAGGAAGTGTCCTCTCCTATGTTTAACATTCCAGAGGAGTTCCGCTTCATGTTCCCTCAATTAAGCCAGCCTAACCGCCAAAGAGAGTTCCGTGCATTAGGCTCAGGTGTAATTATTGATGCTAAAGATGGCTATGTGGTCACTAACCACCACGTAGTAGAGGACGCCTCTGAAATTCGTATCGCCTTATCTGATGGCCGTGAGTATGAGGCCAAGAAGATTGGCTCTGACCCTCACACTGACTTAGCTTTACTTCAATTAAAGGATTTTGAAAACTTAACCTCCCTTGCTATGGATACCTCTGGCACCATGGAGGTAGGTGACTTCGTAGTGGCTATTGGTAATCCTTTTGGCTTAGGTCAGACTGTAACCTCAGGTATTATCTCTGCTTTAGGCCGTACTGGCTTGAATATTGAAAATATCGAAAACTTCATCCAAACTGACGCTGCCATTAACTCTGGTAACTCAGGTGGTGCTTTAGTTAACTTACGTGGTGAGTTAGTCGGTATTAATACTGCAATCTTAGGCCCTAACGGTGGCAATATTGGTATTGGCTTTGCTATCCCTGTAGATATGGTCAAGACCGTAGTAGCTCAATTAAAAGAATTTGGTGAGGTTCGTCGTGGCACCTTAGGTGTAACTGGCTCTGAGCTTACCCCTGATTTAGCTGATAACTTTGGCTTCAAGGGCAAGGCTGGTGCTTTTGTTAACGAGATTTCCGAGGGCGGTGCTGCTGCCAAGGCAGGCATTAAGCCAGGTGATATTATCACCTCCGTAAATGGCAAGAAGATCAACTCCTTTGCTGAGTTACGCGCCGTGATTGCTACTATTGGCGCAGGCGTTGAGACCAAGATTGGTATTTTCCGCGATGGCAAGGATATTAGTGTTACTGCCAAGCTCCAAGAGCCAGACACCTTATCAGGCTCTGATACTGGCGCCCTCTCTGATATCTTTGATGGCGCAACCTTAGCTAACCGCGACCAAGGTGGTGTCGAGGTAACTGCTGTAGATAATCGTTCCCGTGCTTTTGCTGTAGGCTTACGTGAAGGTGATGTGATTACCTCTGTAAATCGTGACCCAGTAAAGGACTTATCTTCCCTTAAGAACAAGTTAAGCAAGAGCAAGAACAAGTCTACTGCCTTACGTATTGAGCGTGGTTCTAGCACCTTATACTTAACTATTCGTCGCTAACGCCTAAGATGGAATAGTTGACAGTAAAGAGGGAGCGCAAGCTCCCTTTTTTATGCCTTGAGCACCACCTTTAGGGCATAGGGCATGGGATTATTGCAAGTAACTGTAAAATATCGGAGAGATCCCAAAAGAACCCGATTCGTATAGGATAC